>TARA_R110002074_G_scaffold129559_1_pt1 | contig 15804 bp, 15 predicted proteins | sample TARA_R110002074 | Tara Oceans TARA_R110002074 (sample SAMEA4397215) | marine metagenome | biome: Polar Biome; feature: [MIX] marine epipelagic wind mixed layer (ENVO:01000061); material: water (ENVO:00002006), including particulate matter (ENVO:01000060) such as... | depth 10-100 m
GCAGAAGTTTGTCATAGGTCTGCTAACTCTGGATATACATCTGCAAAGTTTTCGTCTCGTAAGTTGTCAAATTCAATATTGAAACGTTTAAACTCATCAAACAGTTCTGTGTGGTCATCATCTAAAAATTGTATAGAACTTTTATAGCCTTCTGTTGCTCTACCTATGTGATCTTGAGGCTCTAACCATCTCAAATGCCTTTCCCATTTTGCTTTTATTTCTGCTTTAAAGTGCTCAGGTAATACACTCATTCTAAACCGTGGATTATTTAATAGTACATTCATATACCAGTCACCAGGTTGAATATATCCTTTGTCTACCCAACTTCTGTGGAAGTCTGTAATATGCCAAGCATTATAGGCACTAACTGTTGCACTAATATAAAAATCTACTTCAGGAGATGTTGCTCTTAGTTGCTGTATGTTGCTTTCTACATCTGCCCATACTGTACCTTTACGTTGATATTCTCCACGTACACCCTCTGCATCTAAACTAGCACCAACACTTATGTGATCAAAGTTCTTCCATAAGTCTAATACATTATGTTTTTTATATTTTAATGTTGTAAAGTTTGTATTATAAAAAATGCGTATATCTGTTTTACCCATTTCAACAAGTCGGTTCATAATGGCCCAATGCTCGTCCATCATTATAGGTTCACCGCCTGCCCAGTATATTTGCTCTATGTGTTCTAGCATAGGGTCAAACTCTTCCATGAAGTTATCTACGTCTTTACGGATTTGTATAACACGTTCTGTTGGACTTATATTAAATGTACTTGCTTTTGCATCAGCATACCAATTACTACTTAGTTCAGGCCCACAGTATCTACAACGTAGATTACACACATTACTAAACCTAAAGTCTAAGTACACAATAGATAAATCATCTAAACTGCCGTCAGCATTTGTTTTCTCAACTTTGTCCCAATGTGGTTCTAACCAATCTCTATTGCTTCTTACTCTTAAACTGTCATGTCCTTTTTCTTCTTTTTCATAGCAACGTACACATTGAGAACATTTTTTACCGTTAAGCATATTCAAGCGAACTTGTTTCATTTTTTCGCTGTTCCAAACTTCTTTTAAACTGTTTTCTCGTAGGTCACCTATATTATCTTCCCATGGAGAATCACAACATAACATTGTCTTTCCGTTAGGCCAAGGGTGCATATGAATCCATGGCAGGATACACATTACATCATCTTCGTGGTCCTTAATATTGGTGCTGAATTCCATTTACTTCACATAATGAGATTAGTTCTGGAAATATTGCTCTCCATCCACTCTCATGTCCTCTAATTTTATCTAGTTCATCATTGTATCTGCAAAAGTGTTCCCACTTTGTTTCGTCCCAATCATCATCATTAAACATACTTAACAATGTTCCTAACTCATGATTATTACCCATTGTTGTTCTAAACTTATCATGCACAATGCGTCTCACGACGGGAGGCAGGATTGCTGGTGATAGGTAATCAGGATCGTAAACAAAATTCATATCAACTGGACATGGTGCCCAATTTAGAAATTCATCTAGATACATATAATTATATGCACTAACTGTTTGTGTTATTCTTACAGTAAGTGCTTCTTCTTTTAACAGCATGTCTAAGTTGCTTTCTACATCTAACCAGTTAGTAGGATATCTAATAAAATGATTTCTTGTATCTAAACAATCTATACTCGGGCATACTCTTGCTTCTTTAAATGCTTTCCATAATGGTATTGCTTTGTCGGGTATTTGTGTCATATTAATATTATACCATAGTATAATATTTTTACTACGTCCACTCTCTACAAGCATTTCTAAATACTTCCAGTGTGCTTTTATAAGTGTGGGCTCACCACCATTAATATACAGCACTTCCATATTAGGCGCACAATCAAATAAGTCTTGATAAAAGTCTTCATCCTCCGGCCATTGGAAATCGTGTTTATGGTCTAGCCAACTGTACCCGTCATTTACGAAGTCCAGAGAGTCGACAATTTCTTTATAATCTTTAACCCACCTTGAACTACTTGCTGGATTACAAGTACGACAGCGGACATTACAAACGTTACCAAGACGAAGTTCAACAAAGCGAAGATCCATAGGTATGCTACCATCCTCACTTGTAAGTCTGGATGCGTAATCGGGGTTAAAGTCCTTATAAATCTTGGACTCGTGTACTCGTTTGCTCTCAATTCCTTTTCTTTCTTCATTGTAGCATCTCTCACATGCTTTAGGCTCAATATCATTTAACATCTCCAATCTAATTTGTTTGAAATAATCACTATTCATATGTTTATCTATACTGTGATCATTTAAGTTGAAAAACGTATCGCCATCTTCATCGAAGTCTCTTGCTCTATTTTTGCCAGCAGTCATATCAGATATACAACAAGGTGTAACACCGCCATGAGGATGTGTACCTAAGTGTAACCAGGGCAAAGGACAAAATGTATCGTCTTTAATGCTCATATGACTTTACCTTTTTCTAATGACCCGTATGTTTTAGGACTCTTCTCTGCAAGTTGCATTTCCTTGTTATACCAAAAGTCATGCTTTACAATTTCCCAAAGGTCTGGAAAAGCATCTCTAAAGTTTTCTTTTCTATACAAGTCACCACTAACAATCTGCTGTCTAAACAAATTCCATCTATTTATGATTTCGTTTTCAACTGTATCATGTACAGTATTACCATATGGTTTTACTGTTTCTATTCTCGGAGTTAATACAAATTTTATTATTCCATCTAATTCTTTACGCAATGCTTCTCCTAATTCTGCAACCTGTAAAGGTTTTACAATAGCAGGTTTCATTTCTTCTGGAAATACACTTGGATTAAACCAAGTTGGAAATCTTGCTATGTTATGATAAATTTTAAATGTAGGCCAACGTTCTCTAAAAATGCTATGAAACTCTGCAAGATACATTACATTCATTGCTGTAATAGTATGACTTATGCCTATACTTGCTTGACCTAATTCATTTAGTGAATGGAAGTAATCTAAGTTCTTACTTACTTCTTCCCATTCGCCTCCATGCCTAAGGTATTCAAATCTTTCTTTTGTAGCACCATCAATACTTACATTAAATCCAACACTAGCAAAATTATCAGTTAATAATTTTAAAAACTTTTTGTTTGCAAATGTTCCATTTGTGCATGTATTAAGATGTATATTTTTTGCGACATCTTGATCTACCAAGTTTGTTACAAATTTTCTAAACTCCTTCATATAGAATGGTTCGCCGCCCATTACTTCTAATTGCGTAATAGAAGGTAGCCATTCATCCATAGTAGTCCAAAACTTTGAATTCTCGAAATCTAATAGTGGAATATCCACAACTTCTTCGTTGTATGGCATTCCTCTGTCTTTTGCTTCTTTAACCCACTTACTACTATTGTGAGGGTTACAACTTCTGCATTTTAAATTACAGGTGTTGCTCAAAGTTAATTGTATGTCTGCTGGCATGTCTGGTTCCTTATCATAATTGATAGGTCCATAACGTGCCTTTGCATATTCATTATACTGTTCTCTTTTACTTTTGTTGCCATTCTCTTCGTCTGTCCAACAAGGGGAACAGTTATCAGGCAAGTCACCATCTCTGATCTCTTGCCTGATGTTCCGATAATATTCACTATGGAATATATCTTTTATAGAGTGCGAACCTAGTGTAACTTCTTGACCATCTTCGTCATACACACGTTCACGTGCTATACAACACGTTCTAACATGACCCAATGGTTCGTTGCTAATATGTTTCCATAATAGACTACAGTATCTGGGTTCGCTCATCCCTATCTCAATGCCTCTTTTCTAGTGTTTCCGTAATGAACTACTCTAACACCTTTAATTGGCGGTAACTTTCTCCATGGGTCAACTACTGTACTGCCTTCAGCAAATTGTAGTTCAGTTCCGTTAGCAGTAGCAACTGTTAAAGCCTCATCGGCTCCTGTTACTCTATGCTCGTCGTACCAACCCTTTACAAAGTCTAATTGTTCACCATATGTTATTTCTGGATTATGTGCTATAAGATATACAGCAGGATTATCTAAGATACCCTGTGGCGGTATTTCTCCCATTACTTCATCTAAGTAATGTAACTCATAACCTGCTTCTTCTATATAGTGCCCTACTAACATACTTGGTGATCCTGCATCATATGGTACTAAAGGTTTATATGCTTTACCAACTATAACGATTGGTGTGCTATTAAGTCTTACATCGTGATAGTCACTACCACCTGCAAGTTCCATTAACCTTTTTGCCATGTTCTTTGCTTGTACTTCTCTACTAAGCATTACAGAATCAAATAAGTCGTATCCTAAGTCAAGTTCTTCAGCCATCCAACGTAGGGCAATATTATCTCGAGGGTGACATGCACCTCCGTCGCCCATGCCTGGTTTCATATAACCTGGTCCCATGATACGTCTATCACTTGTTGCCAATGCATCACAAACAACTTCTGCGTTTATGTTGCCTGACTTTTCTGCAACGTCTTGTATCATATTTACCAATGAAACCTTCGCTGATATAAACGTATTATAAAACACTTTAATACATTCTGTTTCGTCCCATGTTCCTATAACGTAACGTGGTTCGTTCTGCATTATTGTTTTATAGAAATCTACAAGTTCCAATGCGTCACCTGTTTCGCTTCCATCTTCTGTTCCTATCATAACCATTTCTGGGTTTACCATATCCCACTTTACTGTGCCCATAGCAATTAAGTATGGATTATACACAAATCGAGTGTTGGTCATTATAGGGACAAATTCCCTTCTAGTTGTGCCCGGGAGCACAGTTGATATAAGGACTATCAGTTGCTCTTTTGTAGCAACCTCATTTACTTGCGAAAGAACTTCCTTAACTAACGTGTAGTCGAAGTCTTTGTTAGGTAAATGGCTGGTTGGTGCTTTGCCATCATATTGAGGATCATGTGGAGTTTGAACTGCAACAAAAACAATTTCTTGTCCTCTTACAGCATCCTTCAAGTCTGAAACCATTTTAAAGTTTTCAGGCTCTCTAGGCTCTACATCATATCCTACAACATCATGGACCTCAGCAACCATTTCGGCGCAGGCTTGTCCTAACTTGCCTACCCCAATAAATCCGATTGAGGCCATTTTTCTCTCCTATTGAGTTGTTGTATTAAATACAGTTATATTTATCGGGTTTGTTTTACCTACCAGTTTAAAGTAGGTAACAGATAGTTGTTTACAAACAGTTCTGCAGTATTGGTTCCTGGGTGATCACCATCATCATAAGTGCCAGTTCTTTTTGGAAAAGTAAGTGCTAGTTCCCAAATGCCATTTTTATTGTTGTCTATAAAACACCAATTATCAAAGTCTATTTGATTTACAATATCATCTAGTTGCTCGAAATCACACATATATGGCTCTGCATTAAGTCCAAAAGAAAACTGATCTGCTATATCAATATTAAACTTTTCCTTTTGTACATCTGCATGGCTTTTATTTAAATGATTTCTATAATTCATAAATGTATATGGAATATTATTTGACTTACAATACTGTTGTACATCTATTATCTGCTGTAAAGAATTAGCATAGTGCTGTAGCCAATTGACATTGCCATAGTAATCTTTAAAGCAGTCTGCGATTACTTTGTTGATTGCAGATTCATAGTATTGCCAATTCTTCCATGCTCCGGAGTTACCCCCTGATGACACCCATAAGTTATGTGAAGACTTGCATCTATATTTTTTGCCTGAGTTTAATATGTCGTATTGTTCTTGTGTCACTTCTACATCATATCTTGAAAAGCCACTCCACATAATTAATACATGATCAACGTCATTGTTTTTAATGTGATCTATAGTCGATTCTTTAATATAAAAGTTTCCTGCACCTAGATGTGCAAGGTTTGTGAATTCATGCTGTGGGAATTTTTCTGCTAATAATTCAGGCCATCTGATTTTATCTTGCCTAAATCTTTGATTAGTTTGCCAAGTATAACTGCACCCATTACATAATACTTTCATATCTATCAATCTCTGGTCTTAGGAACTTATCTATTAAGTAATAATGTCCACATTCACGTAATGCTCTTTCAACACATTCTATATCCTTTCTGCGTGATGTGTTTTTTCTTTTGCCTGGTTCTATCTCTAATACTTCAGTCATGAACCAATCTAAATTACTGCTATCTATATACGATACGTTTTTAAATTGTTCGCAAAAGTCAATATAATTGCATGTATGATAATTAGTATGCAATGTAAATGCTCTACCCCAACTATGTTTTACTTGCTGTTCTCCATCACAAATAAATTGTGTTAAATAAAATAGTCTGTCTATGTATTCAACTAGCCTATCATGATCATAAACAACTTTTTCCCATAAAGGCAAAAACTCATCTCCTGGTGCAATTCCACTTATGTAATCTTGTAGTATTTCTTTAAAGCCACTTACATATCTCTGCCATGGTTCTCTGATTATAAAAAATATTTCATAGCCTTGTTTATGCAAATGTTCTACTATATCTTCTTGCCTACTCATTCCATTAAAGTGTTCCGGGCCTATGCCGTACCAATCGACATCTGCTTCGCCAACTGTTTTCCAATCGGTTAATTTATTTTGTAATGTTGTTGTTCCAGTTTTTCCTTTACTGAATATACATACTTTCTTATCGTCGTTTACTGCTAACATTATCTTTGATTATGTTTCCTGTCTATTCTCATCCACCAATCAAACAACTCTGAATCTTTTGCATAGATATCTTGTATTCTAAGTTTCTCTTTTGGTCTTATCTCTGCAATTTTATCTTGCCAACCTCTACCATTAAAGAAACTTTCCTCATGTTGATCTGGCCATTGCTCTTCAAAATTAGGCGTTACTTTCATATTCTCTAATTCGTTTATTAATGTTTGTTGCTTTTGTGTTGCTCTAGGTCTTATGTATGCTAAATTTTCATCTATAATTCTATTAAGTATATGTCTAGGCCATGCCATGGCACTCATAACAATATCAGGATGGAAAGCGAACATGCGTTTTGTTTCTATTTTAACATCTAGTTCTAAAGCATAATCAAAAAAGTCTTTTAAATCAAACATCCCCGGGCCTGTTAGTGTTAAGTCCATTAACATTTTATCATTACCACCAGGTAATGCCACGCCTTCTCTAAAGTTTTTATCCCACTCTTCCCAATTTAATCCTGTTCTAATATATTCGCCTATTTCACCTGTGCCGTCTATACTTGCACACATAGTCCAATCTTTTGCTTGTGGTAGCCAATCATATAAGTAATGCTTACCAAAACGTACTCTGCTTAGGTTACTGTTATACCGTAAATGTACTTTCTTTAAGTTGTCATCTTGTGCAAGTCTATCCATTGCTTTCCAATGTATGTCATACATTAATGGCTCACCACCTACCCAATATATTTCTTCTACTGTTCCTGATTTAATGTATTCCCAGAACTCTTTTTCAACGACTTCTTTTTGGAAGTTTTCGATGACCGCTTTGTTCTCAGGAACCATAAACGGCTGTTGTTCCGGAGACCAAAGGTCATGCTTTCTTTTCTCTGCCTCCCACGCAGACGAGAGAGGCTCGCCACACATACGACACTTAAAATTACACAGATTGCTGACCCTGTAATCAAAAGAAATTGGTTCCATAGTAGTATATCCATCATCATTTGTATCCTCAAAACATTTTTCTATTTTATTTTCAAATAAATATCCTGTGAACCATTGACGATATGTACTTTGGCTTAGGATACTATCGTTGCATACTGCACATTGTGGTATTTCCTCACCTGCCATAAGTTTCTTTCTTATGTCCATCATGTAAGGAGAATTCCAATGCTCTTTTAAACTTATTGGCTTGTAGTCCTCTATTGTTCCTACATCTTTATATTTGCCAGTGCTTTTATCATTACTGGCATCTATATACTGACGTTGCATCATGTGTTCTTCTCTACTAGCACAACACATACGTCTTTCTGATTGCGGACTTATATAAGTATGAGTCCATGGAGCAGTACAGAAAACTTTGTTCTCTGAGTCAGAACTCATTTGTCCTCGTTCCCATTTAGGCTTTATTCTAGCCATTCGCAATCTCTAATTGATTCATATTAATAAAGAAGTCATAAAATTTCTTAGGACTTAATACTGCTCCCTCGGAGTCATCGTCACCTAAGAACTTTTCTATGAAGTCTACGTTCTTAAACACTACAGCACAGTCGGGGAATATATCCTCACATCTACCTTCATACCCAACACCAACATGTGGTCTACTCTGATAATTTTCTAAAACTTCTAAATTTAAATCTTCTATTTGGGGTGGAAACTTAGGAGTTGAATGATATAACTTTATTCTCTTTTTATATTTAGGCTTGTCTAATCTAGCCAATAGCATATCTATTAACTCTTCGTTGCCGCCATAAGTGATCCATAAAAAATTGTTCATAACAAATTCTAGTAATCCTTCATCATTTCTTGAATCATAATGTATTTTTATTTCTTCTGTTCCTGTATTGTCTTTAACCCATTGGGCAGACTCTACATCAGTTACACTCCATTTTAAAGGAATGCCAATTTCATCTACTAAATTTAATATTTTTTTACATGTAAACTCATCTATCTCACTACGGTTTGCAACTTCTAAATAAGGTAATGTTCCCCACTTAGAATCCATTTTTATATATTGTTGATTTGGTTGAATTGCAAGATGTGGCGTAGACTTAGACAGCACTACAGCATCGGCATTACATTGTGCCGCGGCAATTATTCTTTTTTCTATAACACTGAAATCATTCTCGTGTCCTATGCTAATGTTTGCATATAATTCTATATTTTGTTCTCTCAATTTGTATCTCCATAAAAAGGAACTAGGTTCTGGTATTTGGCTGAGCCTCTACTAATAAATCCGCTAGTAGGAGCATTAATAATATGTATACCATTTTCTTGTATAATTCTTGACCATATAAGTGGACTTTGAACTGTGAACTCAGAATCTCTTTTTATATCTATTGCTTGTTTCATTATTTCATCTATATTTAAGTTTTTTAAAATATCAAATGCTTTTTTATTCATTGTCCAACTAAAGTCATCAAATGATGCTCCGTATGTTGGATCTATTGTTCTTATTGGTGCCCATATCATGGGGCGTACATTCATTACTCTATTATCAAGTTCGTCTTGATTAACTAGTAGTGTATCTAAATTGTCAGGTACCATGGTTCGCCAAAACTGTTCTTCTGATGTTTGCTTTATAGCATGCCATGTCCATCTTCTTAAATCTGTATGACAACTATCGTTTTCATCAAAGAAATTTAGTATGTCATGTTGATAATCTATATCTGTTCTTGTTCTAAAATAAAAATCATACTCGCCTTCTACTAATTTAAAACTTTTTAACACAGTATAAAATTGTGCAAACTCATATCTAAGTTTATCACTTGTCATATTTTTATATTGTTTATATTTGTCAAATTCATCTGTATATTTTTCTATACTAATTTTTGCCTCTGGAAAAAATGATTGCAACCTATCCCAGTGGGGATTATGCTCATCTTCCCATGTATGGAAATAAAAATCTTTATTTGCAGTTTCAAATGCTTTATTAAGTTGTGTCCTTAATAATTTTCTGCATTGGCCACTACCAATTATAGCAAGTTTCATCTCATCTTTCTCATATTATCTTTTTCGCAGTCTAGTACACCTTCTCTAACACCTAATGTTTTTTCTAACATTCTAATTGTGCCTACTAGTTCTGACATGTCTTGTGGATCGCTACTAGCACCTTGGTCCGTTCCCCACATCTCTTTATCTAATGTAAAGTGTCGTTCTAGCCAATCTATTCCTTTATAAACACTTGCTGAAGCACTAATTACATTCTGCTCATGGCTACTATAGCCATAACTAAATCCGCTGTGTTCTGCTTTCATCCAGTCAATGGTATCCATTCTTAATGTTTCTAATTCCGCTGGATACGAACTAACTGTATGCATTAATACTAATTTGTTTTTATCTGTTGCTGATTTAAATAGATTGCAAATGTTTTCTATCTCATTATGTGTTGTCATGCCTGTGCTTACTATTACTTTCTTATACAGTTCTTTTGCTGTTTTAATTAAATCTAACTCTGTTGCTTTAGCACTAGGTATCTTAGTAAGTTCATTGCTAAAGTTTTCATGCATAAATTTTAAACTGTTATGATCCCATACACTTACAAACCAGCCAATACCAATGTGTTGACAAAACTTATCAATTATGTTATAATCATTAAGTCCAAACTCTATTTTGTGTTTGTATTGCAGATAGGTCATCTCTCCCCATGGAGTTGACTTTGGTTGATTCTTTTGTAGTTCTGGCACACAAACATCTGGATCACGTTTCTGAAACTTTACATAATCTGCACCTGAGTCCTTAGCCGCTTGTATCATTTCTAAACAAGTCTCTATATCGCCGTTGTGATTTATTCCTATTTCTGCTATTACATTAACCATTAATTTTTTCCCAATAATTTGTGTATAAATCAAATTGCCATTCATGATCTATATCTAAACATTCAAATTCACTTATTTCAAATAGTTTAGGATTGTTATTACTGTACGGAGGCTTGCCCATCCATACACCATTTTTAATTTTATCTAATTTACCTGCATATAAAACATGGCCTGCTTCGTAAATAGTTTCTACTGCTTTGGTATTCATTATGTTATTTCCAGTTGGCCATTTTGAGATTAAACTTCCTGCGGTATCCCAATAGTATTGTTTCTTTGGCATTACTGCAAATAGTCCATCGTAAGGATTAGATATGTATTCGTCTATGAACTTATCTATCGAATCTGATTCTAAAAATAAATTACAAGCATTTATAATTACTGCATACTTATACTGCGGAAATTGATCATGCCATTCGTAAATCTTTTGTAAACTTGTATCGTTGTTTGCACTTTCGTGACTTCTTTTATAATATAATACGTTGTTTGCATCACAGATATCTATAAGTTCCTGCTCATACACACTTGCACGAAAGTTTTCTAAAGGTATTTTAGATTGTTTAATCTTTTTTAGTGCAATATCAAATAAGTTAGTGCCTGCAAAAGGCCTAATCATTTTTTTAGGTGCTCGTTCGCTATTAACTCTTGCTTGTACTATAAAAAGTATTTCGTTTAGATTCTTCATCCATCTTGTGCCCCGCCTAGGCCATCTGTTTCTGTGTCCCAACCTATACTACTGCCGCCTATCTTTTTCATTAGTTCTGCTCTTGATTCTGGATCCAAAGGATTATCATACCACTCATCACTTTCACCTGTATTACGTCCTCGCATTTTCATTTCAACAACTTTAACTTCGCCATCTTCTGTTACAATACGTTTAGCAAATAAACTATCTTTTACACCGAATGTTTTAGGAGCCTGTACTTCCTCATCTTTATCTAAATCCATAATTTTTATACCATTATAAAATTCTGCAAGTCTTGGAAATGTTTCTCTAAAATTCATAAATCTTCTTGCATCATACTGTTCATAAAATATTTTAAAGTCATGTTCTAGTAATGTTCTATCTGCAGTATTTCTGTGAGGTGTTTTAACAACATCAAGATATTCTATTAGTCTACTTAACTGGTCTTGTTCCCAATCTGCTAAAAGCAATCTGCCTTCAGCATCAACTTCTGCTTTATCTCTAGTATTTTTTAACCATGCTTGTAATTCATCATGATACAGTTTACGCATATTATCTGGTAATGTAAGTGGACTTTGAAAACTAGGAAAACGTAATATGTTTACACTGATGCCTGGTTTGTTATGACCATACTTGCGTTTCATTTCTAAAACCCAGTCTAAGAATTCTGTTATAGTATCTAAACACAATGCATTTATAGTCATCATCATATGTAAGCCTTCTATTCTTGCTTCGCTACATATTCTTTCAAACTGCATAGTCCATACTTCCCAATCTAATCCATCTCTAATATATTCTGCTTGTTTACCATATGCTTCACAACTAGAATATAAATGGAAGTGATTTATATTTTGTGTTCCCTCTATTAATTTATTAAGTAGATTTTCTTTAGCCATTAAGTTACTGTTAATAGCAAATCTCATGTGTTCTTTATTAGGCTCGTCAGTTGTTTCAAACCAATCGAATAGTTTATAAATGTCTGGAGTCATTAACGGTTCACCACCTGTAACTCTGATTTCTTCTAGTTCTTTACTTAGTTCAGGCCACCATCTCCAGAAAGCATCCTTATAAGGATTAGACTCTAAATCATCGAATGGTTCTGCGTATGGGGCGTCATCAATGAAATGGCCTCTAGCATCTGACTTAATACCTTGATAGCCACCATTGTTTCTTATATCTTTTACCCATGTGCTACTAAAAGCAGGGTTACAATAACTACATGCAAGTTGACAAGTCCTATTAAAAGCAATTTCTAATGTTTTTAAATTTACATCTGAACTTGTAGGCATTGACGCCGCTTTACGCAAGTCATTGTCTTGATAGATAACTGTTTTGTAAGTTCTATCTGATACAGGCTCATTACCGTCTGCATCTGTTTCCATATCCTCAATCTTCCAACAGTATTCACATTCCTTAGGACGTTGGCCGTTGATCATCATTTCACGCATTTTCTTTTTATGCTTTGTGTTATGAATTGCAGATGGATTAGTTTTGATTTCTTCTAAATCAATTTGGTGTGCTGGAGGGTGATGACAACTTGTAGTTCCACCGTGACCTAACCATATGGTAGCATTATACCATTTAGCACCGCAGAAACTTTCTGAGACAGGATCAATCATCCTTGCCTTAAATTCTCTGTGGGTTTCTCCTTGTTTCCTACTCATTAGTTTTCCTCTTTTGGCATACCTTCATACCATTCTACAATAGTATTTATTCTTACGTCTCGCCATGCTTGTTTATCTAAGGCATACATAATCATATTATCTGGACTATAGTATTTTCCTATTTGCATACTCTGTTTGTGTATGTCTTTGTTAAGTGTGCATGGCATTGTTCTAATTTCACCTGTATCAATTTTTTCAAACACAACTGTGACTATTCCTTCATACAAACTATCTACTAACGGTTTCATAATAGTGCCTCTGCTTCTTTACAAATATTCCACCAATCTTCCATTTCAGGAAACGTTGATAAGAAATCTGTATCACGTCTTTCATCATGTTGCTTAAAAAATTTATAAAAGTTTGCTCTTGCTTTAAGCAGTTCGTCTTCATCCATACTAGAACCTGCTTTCATCCATTCTAAGTTTCTACGAACTTTATCTATTTCAAAATCTTTGAATCCTCTATAGTCTATATTTACTTCATCTGCTTGATTCATTTCCATGAATGCGATTGCCTCTTCTAAGTAACTTTGATAATACTCAGGCATTATTTGTATACATTGCCACAACGGAGCTCGTAATAGTGGAATATCAAACCATATCCTTTGCTTTGGTCTTACTTCATAATCGTCATGTTTATGATCGCCGTTGTCTGGAATAGGTATATATTTTATTCCTTGTCTGTCTTTAGCAAACTCATCTCTTAAATCTAATATCCATTGTAAGTAGTCACGTAAACTTGTAAGACTTAGTACATTGAATGTATTAATAAAAGTTATAGTAGAGTTATCTGTTTCTGTTAAAATACGTTTAACGTTTGTCTGTAATAATGAGAAATCCATACCGTTACGCATATACTCTGCTTGAGAACCGTAACCATCTACACTTACAAATGTGGCAAAGTTCTTACATGCTGGTGCTACATACCAGTTGTTCCCTGAGTTTGGATTAAACTTTTCTGGGTCTTCCCATATTTGTATTTCTTCTAATCTTTGTAGCGATTCTATAAACATATCCATAAGCACTGGCTTAGGTGGACACATATTTGAAGTCACTGAAATCTCTAACCAAGCATTTGGATTTTGATACACATAGTCTAATACTTTAAAAGTATTGCTGTCCATCAATGGCTCGCCGCCAGTCATACGGAACACTTCTAAATTTCTGTATAACTCTGGCCACCATTTCCAAAATGCAGTTAAGTATGGATTCTCATCTTGTGCCAATTTTAATGGCATAAGTCCTGCGTTTGTTAAACTTTCTAAATTGTTATGCTCTCCTTGAGCAATATCGTAAGAGCCATGCTCTTTTATTTCTTTATGCCATGATGTAGATAAATGAGGTGAACAATAACTGCATTTAAAATTACATGCTTGGTTAAAATTAACTTCTACATAACGTGGATTAATATTACCATCAGCACCTGCTTCTGCTATTTCTTCTCTGGCATTTTGAGCCCAATACTCTCCACTTCTGTAAACTCTATCACTTCTTCCGCCTACATCTTCTATACGCCAACAATAACTACAGCCTTCTGGTCTTTCACCTGCTAACATTTGAGCACGTTGCTCTTTCTTTTCTTTTGTGTTGTGTAGTGCAGAAGGATTTGTTTCTAATTCTTTTACATCTATTTTATGTGTAGGTGGATGATAACAACTGTGGGTCATTCCGTTATGCATGTGCATAGAAACCTGTGTCCACTTTGCATAACACATTGTTTCGCTAATAACGTCTAATTGATCTTTGGCCTTGTCTGCGGCCTGGTCATATATGCTAGACATCACCAAAGCCTCTCTGCTTAAACATCATTTCAAACCTACCCTGCGATTCATCTGCATTAATAGAGTACACTCCGTTACGACACATATTACCGTTAATAAAATAATCTGCAACAAACTCTCCGTAATACTTTCTTTTGTCATCAGTCATATTGCTAACACACATTCCGCAAACAACAAAGCCTTCTTCGGCATTAGGATCTGCACTTCCACCAAAAGTGTTCATAAGTGTGTATTCACTTTTTCTTAATATTCTATAAAGTTTAGTGTCTCTATGAATACCATGATCCATAGCAATTCCACTACTTGAAAAAATAAAAGTTCCTTTGATTATCTTATCTTCTAAGTATTCTAATAAACACAATTTGAACCAGTAGCCATATTCAAATGTAGCCATCCAGTTTTTATAATGTTCGTGTTGTTCTATAATTGGTTTTGAATAATCAAAGTCTGGTTCTTGTATATTAGCATTAAACCATATCTTATCTGGCATTGGTTTATCTTTAATACTTTCTATAAAGCCTGCAGGATCAAAATAATCTGTATTAGATCGATTGAACCGTTCTACTATTATTTGATTATTGTTTTCTAAATAGTTTATTACATGCCCGGCATATTCTGAGGTATCGCCGAATACCCACCAGGTGGTTGAGTTTTGTTCCATATTACTGTATTAACCCTTGTTCGAGAAGATCCTGTATTTGTTTTTCTCGAATCATGACTCCCCATCGTCTTGGATTAACATAAGTCTTCTTAAAGAACTTACACATTTGTTTATTAGGATCAAACAACATCATTTCATTAATGCTTTCGTTTAATTTTTCACCTAAATCTTTTACAGCAATTTCTAACATTTCAGGACTATATGATACTTTAGAATATCTACAGACTGTGTCTCCTGGAAAACGAGGAAGTATAGTATTATCAAAAAAGTCTTTGAACCAATCATAATCACTAATTAGATTAGTATTCCAATTACTTAATACTGTCATATCACAACCTAGCCTTGCTCCGTATAATGCCCATAGACCATTTTCTACATCAGTGCCAATGTTACACCATGTTTGTAATCTATCATAATTTTGCCACCATATCTTTTGCCTAAACTCATCTGGTAAAACTCTAACGCCTTGATCTAAACTCATCTTCACACCTTCTCTAAATCCTGCTCTAAAAGCCTGGAAGGGACTTGCTGTTTGATGTACTTCACTGAACGTATCGTTA
>TARA_R110002074_G_scaffold246270_1_pt1 | contig 15793 bp, 26 predicted proteins | sample TARA_R110002074 | Tara Oceans TARA_R110002074 (sample SAMEA4397215) | marine metagenome | biome: Polar Biome; feature: [MIX] marine epipelagic wind mixed layer (ENVO:01000061); material: water (ENVO:00002006), including particulate matter (ENVO:01000060) such as... | depth 10-100 m
ATAAAAAAGGGGGCCATAAAGACCCCCTATCCTAAAATATAAATTGTGCTAAAAATAAATTGTGCTTAACTAGCAGCTAGCTTAGCAAAATAACTCATAGTATCTTCTTCTTCTGCTTCAGCTACAGGAGCAGCTGCAGCTTCTACAATAGAGCTTGCGAATTCTTCGCGTACTGGCGTAGGTGGCGTTGATACCATCTCTTCACGAATAGGTGTTGATGCTTCAGTGCCAAGCACGTCATGCATCTTACGCTCCAACTCTGCAAAGCCTTTATAGAACTTTGGATCAGTAAACTCATCAAGTGAGTGCATTGAATTATATACACCCTCAAGCTTTGTATCATCGCCACTAAGAAATGGTGATGGTGAATCAAACTCAGACTTGTCATAATTAATCCAACCCTCAACTTTACGGATTTTGATCTTAAAGTCTGCACCTTCCCACATATCAAATGGGTTACATGGCTTCTCATCTTGATAAGTAGGTTGCATTGCATCCATAACTTTATCAAAGATCTTCTTACCATATTGATACATAAAGACTTTGCCTTCATTCTCAGGGTTTGAAGGATCTGACATAACCATAACATTTGACACATAGTGCAAACGACGTTTCTGATCACGTGCTTGTTTACGTGTTTCAGAACGATCGTCATCAGACATGTTCCATAGCTTACTATTCAATTGACCCACAGGATCTTCTTGGCCAAGAGATGTAAGTGAACGTTCGATGTACCACTTACCAGTTGGTCCTTTAAATCCATGGTCCCAATAGCGTACCCATGGTAATGCTTCCTCACCCATTGGAGGTAGAAAGCGAATGACAGCATAACCATTACCCATCTTATCGATGGCTGGTTTCCAAACGCGTTCATCTTTCCAGGATTTTTTAGTTTCTCCACCACCAGCGGCAGAGGCTGCAGTTACGAGTTTATCGATAGAACTGCGGTTACGTTTTAGATTTGCAAAAGACATTATATGTTTCCTTATATTGCATTGTATTACATTTTATTATACGATGTATATGTACATTTGTACACACTTATTTATACCTAATCAAAATTTAATTCATTTGTTCTACCAGGTATAAGATTGAGGCGTATCGCTTCGCCTTCAATTTTTTGTTGAATAGGATTAGAAACAAACTTACGCACATCTTGTGGATCAATGCCATGTTCGTCACAAATCTTAAGCACTGCATCCATGTGTGCCATTTTATTATCTAATACAGTTTTCTCTACTAATTTAGAGAATTCTGATTTAGTCAGAAATTTATCATTCATTATGTATCCATTACTCTTAACAGAATGACGTCTTTATTAATTCGTCCTGTTGGTTGTGTGGTCTTTGTAGTAAGTGTCGACCAATATTTATCAATCTGTTTAACTGTTTTGGATTGAAATATAGAAAGCATTTCAGATGGTTTACGCAAAGTTGTTTGCCTTGAGTTAACTGTATCTAAGTTTTTAATTGTGCTACCTGAAACCTCAAATCCTTTGCCAGATTGGGTGATGATTTCCATTAATACTTTGTAACGAGTATTAAAGGTGTAGAGTCTGCGCGCTCCTACAATAGACATAGGATTAATTGATGTGAGCTTAAACTCCTTTGACTCTTTAAGATACTTAAGCTTTGCAACCTGACGGTCCGCAGTTTTAACACGAGGCTTAACAGATTTACGCATAGCCTTCTTGCCTAGCATATAGCGCTCAGCATCTGCCACTAACCCTTCAATAAAGGCTAATTGTTTCTTTTGTTGAGGCACTGTTAAATGCGAATAACCTTCAACAAGTTCAGGTGTTTTCAATTCAACTAATTCTTTTAATTCATCACGCAATGGTTGATAGTAATTAAGAACTGCTTTAGCACTTACATTACTTATATCTTTTATTTTCATCTCATCATAGAGATTATATTCTGTATCGGGATTCCAGTGATCGACGACTTCTTCGATACCTGCAATAAAATCAGATGTGATTTCTTTAATGCGATCAGCAATAGTACGTATAGGAATAGAAGAAACAGGTTTTGATGCTGTCTCTTTTACTTTCGCCTCAGCGGCTCTACGTAATTTTGTTATAAAGTTTGCTACACAACTTTCATGGTTCCAAAGTGGATGGAACTCACCCTTACGATCTGACCATGCAATTGATGCAGCTACGCCATGATGCATTGTGTACATATATTCTGGCGCTGATAAAAGAAACTTCGCTTCTTTCGGATGTGAAGCACGAATGTAATTACGTAGAACAGTAGCTACATCTTTACGATCTAACTCCATACGAAAATAGTCAGAGAACCACCGCCAACTATCAGTTGGTGCAGCTGTGATGCCTGATCTACGAGAGACAGGTACTTTTCTGGTTTTCTTTCGAATAGGTTTTTTAGCCATACTTCACTCCATCATTATATAATTTATTATACCACGTTTCAAGATGAATGTAAATAGTTATTTATCATCATCCTGTTCATAGATAAACATGGGTCCAGGCTCATCCTCTTTTTTACGGAACCATGTATTCCATTTGAGGATGAGCAAATACTTCAAATATGTGAATGAGTTCATGTAAAAGAAACAACATTATCCACACGGAATGAGCGCCAACCTTCGGCATTCAAATCCCATACAGGAATAACCTCATCATTAATTGCACGAATCTTTTTCTGACTGAGTGGATCAGCTTTTGACGCAGAAGGAATAAGATCTTCCTTCAATGTGCATGTCATCACACGTTGATCGCCATTCACCTTCGTGAATGTCACTACCTTTGTTCCAGTCTGTAGCTCTTCAACCATTTTAATTCGAATCTCTTCGCGGACATTCGTCATAAGCAATTCCAATTCTGCCGCACTCTTAGTGCTAAGGGTGGTGTCTTGTGTCATAGTTTTCAATTCCTTTGCTGAATTCAAGTTCTTCATATTATAGTTCTCCGATATATTTTTCATTGGCCTTCTTTTAGTACCTTATTTCCGCAAGCATCGTACTCCCAATTTCTTTTATTGGGGTCTATATGGAACTTGAATTTTTCCTGATGGTCGTCGCCTGCGGCGATGTAGGGGGTGTGGAAGGCGATCTGTTGATTCTCAATTACATAATTGTTAAATTGAAGCTCTAGTTTTTTTACTGTCTCTTTGAGAGATTTAACATCGCCTTTCAACTGAGAGATCTTATCATTCGATTTACATAGCCGCATTTCAAGCTGAGCAATATCAGACATTAATAGTCGCCCCAATCATTGTCCCAACGAGTTGTTTGCTGGTAGCGTTCACCATAAAATGTGTTAGCATACTTTGACGCATCAGTGTAATGCAAAATGTTTTCACCATCGTACTTTTCAGTTAGATTTTGAGTAGGTTTACGTTTAGGTTTTTCAACCTCATCAACAGTATTAACCCAACTCACAACACGATTTGATTTTGCTTTGATAGCAGCAATACGTACTTTTTGAGCATTTTGTTTTTCAGCAACTGCTTTGATAGTTGCAAGGCGTTCAGCCATTTGTGTTTCTGTAAGCATATAAGTCTCCTAGTTATATTTGTATATTACCATAAAGTAATAAGAATGTAAACAGTTAAATTTATTTTAATTTAACCTGTAGCATTTTTATCGCGGTATTCTATCATGAATACACCTTCTTTTGTTTTCATTGCCATTATTAAATCATTCAACATCTTATGAGACATAATAACACAATCGTGTTCAGCAGCAGCTTCATTGTATTGTCTTATGAAAACTCCTCCATCGTCAATCACAAGTTGTACATCTTCAAATCCAGCAGTTTCATCAAGAACGGTTGTAACTGTATGATCAAATTCAAATTCATTTGTAAACACTAAATCCCCCAATCCTTTCGATCGTCTTGGTTTTCATACCCATAGGTATACTCTGCAATTTCTTGTTGAGTTAATTCAGTAACTCGACCACCTTGAAGTCTACCTTGTGGATATTTATGGGGGCGAAACATTCTACCATAATACGCATCACATGATCCACGATCTTGTGGTGAACCATATTCTGGAAACTCAGGAAACAACGCCTGATTCTTTCCATGATGCATATATTTCAGAATCAATACGTTCAATGTTTTTATCAAGATCTTCGATAACACCTAACAATTCTTCCATGTAAGCTTCTGGCAATGCACCATTTTGTTTACGAAGAGTACGACGAACCATACTACTTAATTTACGACGCATAGTGAATGCATCCATTATATCATTTACAATAAGCATATAAGTCTCCTTAGTTATAGTATCATTATACCATAAAAAAAGGGGAGTGTAAACCCCCCAAATTCATTTAGTTTGAATGTGTGTTAATTATGCAGCTAATACACCATCTTTATAACGATACTTTTTCATTAAGATTTTGTAAGCATCAGAAACACTTTCAAGATTTAACACAACTGCATTTTTGAAAGTTCCACGATTTGCAATTAAAACTTGAGATACGAACTTTTTCATCATGTTTGAATCTTTAGATTGCACATTGTGTTTTTTGAAACTCCAATTCATTGATTGACCTTCATCACAAGTATCATCAACAATCATAACTTGTTTGTTAAGTTGTTTTTGCATCCATTTGTGATCATCAATTGAAGCAACTTCCATTGAAATCCATAATTCAAGATCCATTTTTAAACCTTCAGGAAACCATTCACTTTCAATAGCAGGAAGTGTTTTACAGTATGCATCAATTTCAGCTTCTTGTTTGAAGTTGAACTCATAACGGTGAGGACCACCTTTGCCAGAATTTTCAACACGACCAACTTTACGATCATTTGCATAAAGGTTGCCTTCAAAACAAATTGTTTCTTCTGACATGCTGTCATATACTTTAACGTTTTTCATTTCAAGTTTCATAATATAGTCTCCATAGTTTCACTGTCTTATATGTATAATATAAACCATAATGGAGGGAATGTAAACACTTATTTTCATTTTATTTCATTTAGTTTGAAGACGCGTTATTTATAACACAGCATTCCATTTCAGCTTTTCATAGCCAAATTGATCAAAGTCTTCACCAAACATATCAGTTATCATATCATATGTTTCTTGTGTGTAATATGTCATATAGCTATATGACGGTAATGCATTTGCTTTTCGTTTTAATTGTATTCCAAGTCTATGTTTAATTGGTTCGAGACCATCTTCGATTCGAAAAACTGTATCAACTAATTCACCACCTAATCCAGTAAGAAATTCACATTGTGTTGTTCTCATATTATATCGCATTGCTGGTACAAGTTTTTCAACATCAATATCCCAAAAGTCACGAAGACTTGTGCCCTTTAAGTGTGCTGAAATAATAGGATGAGATTGAGTACAAAACAACCATAAGCTAATAGCTCGTTTATATGGATTACGTACAATACTAAACACTGTTTTATTCGATAAATCAATTTGTTTTTGCCAGTGGTGATATGGCTGATGTTGATATATTTGCGCTAAAACGTTTTCTTCTTCAATTGGATTAATTGCCGTCGGTGCAGAAATTTTAAGACTTGTTCCACCTGTTCGCGGAATGTGTATAAAAGCCCATTCATCATTGTATATCATTTTAATTTAGTCCCTGGATTACTTAAGTCAAGTTTTGTTCTATGTCTATCTGCACCTGAATATGGGCATTTAGTACCATCTACCATTTTACCCTGAAAATAATGTTTTTGCCAACCGTCTACCTTACCTGTTTTTAAATCTTCGCCAAACTGTTTACGTTGTTCATTCCAGTCTTGATGCTGCTTTACCCATGCTTTATCTGGATAATCCTTTTCCATAATATTAACCATTTCAAATTCTTCAATGTCTGAACGTTTAATCGGAAACATAAAACAAAATGGATCGTTTGGTGTGAATTTTACGTCAAAGTTCTTACGAGTAAACTTCCAGTTCATAGTAGCGCTGAACGGACCCCAGTCAGCCTCATACAAGCCCGTCATGGGTGTGATGCCGTTTATGAAGTGATTTGGCGCTCCGCCTATCCAGAGGCTATATCCTTCAGCTACTCTTGGTGTAAAATGCATAGAGAATGTAAGTGTACCATAACCGAAATGACTTAATGCAAGATTGTCTGGATTCTTATCGAATACAATATCTTCTTGAATTAATCGATCATCACGTTTACAACGAACTACAATTTCTTTTTTAGGATAGATAGCCCATCCATGTTGATTCGCAATGTTAAGCGGCAAGCATCGATATGCGTATTTGAGATTAGTTTTATCCATCCAATCGCGTTGTAACTGCATTGGTTTCACTTCAAAAGGTGCAGTCTCTGGTGGGATTGCCCAAACTAATTCAAGAGACTTTTTATTTTTCTTTCGAAATGGATTGTAAACTTTCATTTGCTTTTCTCTCCTCACGCAGTTTCCGTGGAATCCATTCATAATAATGTTCTTGCATTATATATCCATTTCATATTGGGCTGATGAATATGATGCTGCTTCAAGCGTCTTCAGCCGAACCAAAAGTTCATTTAATTTAACATAGACTTCTTTTATTTCACGCTGAGTGTTTTCAATTTCACCACACATACTCATGCCGGTTCCCCCTTAATTGCCTCAGGTTTTTCTTCCCAATTTAAACAATAGAAATCAATCATTGTCCAATTGCGTTGAAGCATGACTTGATAGCCGATTGCTATTTGCTTGTAGCATTCTTGTTCAGAAGCAACATTTCTCTCTGCTGCAAAACTGCGACAGTCTGGTGTGACTTCACCGTTTAATGTTCCGCACGCTAATATTAAAGCTACCCACATATTGATTATCCTTTATATATCTTTGTTAACATTGTTTCAAAAGCCTCCACTTTATCGAGACGCTTAGGCCACAGAATATATTCTTTCTCTGGATTTTTCTTCAGGTTATTTAATAGCGGGATAACTGCATTATACAATTTATCCAACTGTTCTTGTGTGCCTGCCGCTTTTGTTGCTACTGCAGCAGCCGTAGTAGTTGCCTCTTGGACAGATGAGAGCTCTTCCTCGTCAACCGCTGTAAAGCCGAAATCAAAAATGTCTTCCATCTGTTATATACCTTGCTATTTTAAGTTCGTAGTTTCGTACGTATTCGTTATCGATCGTGCCCCAAACATAGAACCCATACTTGTCGTAATGTTTGCGCTGAAGGTTCGCTTCCTTCTTCGATACTTCTATGATATATTTATTGTTTTCTTTCATAAACGCAGCATATTTGTCGATTTTATTTTGATTATAAAAATCGTTATAAGCTTTTGTAAGTATCTTATTATATATGACACCTTCAATGCCTAGCTTCTCATCATAGACCATATCAATAAAATATGCCTGACTCTTTTCAATTGAAATATGCGGATCTTTATGGAACTCATCTGTTCGAATTACATCTACCTCAGTTCCAGTAAACATAGCTGGATAATAAGTCTTGGTCGCGACAAGACCATGTTTCTTTCGATACTCGGGATTATACGCAGGACTCTTCTTTAAAAGTATCCATTCATATGCAAAGATATATGACATTGGGATTTGAGCAAAGTCTAAATGTGTTTCTAATATGCGGTCGAATGTCATTCCAGGTAAACCCATAATGAGTTCAGGAATAACTTTTGCTTTAGGATATTTTTTTCTTAGATCAACAATGATTTCGCGATGCTGCTTCCAGGGCACATCGGGCCTATCAATATTTTCCAATACATCAGCATAAATTGATTGGAGCGACACTTTTACATTATAATTTGGTGTAGCCTGACATAGAATATCATAAATCTTTGATACTTTTTCTTTATGCAGCTTTGCCATATTACGTGGTTCTACTGGAATATATGTGGTATTATACTTTTTCATTGTATCATGAACGTATTCATACAAAGGAATATCCTCCTTCAGCATGCCTACATTTGCATCCGTCTGCATACCTTTGATATTATTCTCTGCAAAGAATTCAATCTCTGGTTGATACGGATTGATTCGGCTGTTTACTTTATAATGTAAGCCAGATTGCCAGTCACAGAACGCACAGGAGTACATACACCCACGTGAGCGCTCATAGGGCAGATAAACGAATGCACCATTTATTTTCTCTTTAAATGCGTTGTATTCAGATAAGAACTCATCTTTTAAATCAAGATAGGGACTATACTCATCATATAATCGAAAGCGGAAGATTTCATGCTTTGACTTATAATCACGATGAACAATATTTGGTATTTCTAATTCATTGCCTGGTTCAATGTACCAGTCCATAAGTTTACGAAACGCATTTTCTCCATCACCGTATATTGCAAAGTCTACCCAGTAATTGATTTCGAACCAATCAGCTTCTGTATTAGCATGGCACTCAGGTCCACCTACAATAACTTGAATGTTAGGTTCTCTTTCGCGTACTTCTTTTGCAACCTTCATTTGGCTTTCGAAGTTCCATAGATAAACCGACAGACACAATATGTCTGTGCCTTCTTCAATAATACGATCTACAATGTCTTCAGTAAAGAAATATTCAGTTGGCAACCATTCATATGAGTCATAATGTTTACCATTTTTCTTATAGAATGATTTGAGCCAGTAGTAGATTGGATTGAATGAATAAGGCTTAGTGTAACTAAATGCTAAAAACTTAATTTTCATCGAATAGTGCTAATGCCTCCGAATAAGATAGTTTACAATTAATCTGCAGATTCAATCTTGTAGGATAGCCATAGTTATATACAGCATGAATAAGACGTGAGCTGAACAAATATACAGGCGGTGGGTTGATATAGTTATAAACATAATAAATTTGATTATTATAATAAAATTCTAATCGGCTATAATCTTCACCAAAGGGAGATACAGGAATATACAACCGTGTAGTTCCCCCGCCATCTTTATGTGGCAAGAAACCCTGATCGGATTCCATTTTTAAAAAGAATACAGCTTCAAAATACTTTGCATTATCACCAAGCATATCATATAGGTAACTCACAAGTTTGCTTTTCTTTTCATCTAAGTTGCCCATGGCACCAAAATAGCTTTCTTGTTTTAACCCTGATTGCTCTTGTCGTACTATTAACCGTGGATCTAGTCCACCATCGGATTGTTTTTTAACAATGCCAGACGGATCCCATTTTATATTTCTTTGCTCACCATGTTCTCGATGTGCAAACTTAGATAGCTTCCAATCAACTTCAGGATCGTCGGAAAATTTAAACTCAGATAAACGAGGTAGTCTTATGCCAGTGTCAGCCAACCCGATTTCTCGAAGCGGTGATATATCCATTGTGGGTAAACTATGTTCTAAGTCCATTCAAATGGTCCCTTAAGTCTTGAAAGTATATGTTATTCGCAAGAAGCGGTGCACAACCTCGAATATTATTAGGCAATAAAGTAGAGCTCAATCCGGTATGCTCCGTTTTTGCATCAAGCGCAAAGAAACAACCTTGTACTCTATAACTATCTATACTTAACTCTGATGCAATTTCACGTAATGCAACTTCAATTTTTATTACGTTATTTAATAGTTGATGTCTCATAATATAATCATATACATTCAACATAATATAAATGCCCATCATTGATGGTTGCCAAGTATGATTATAGTTCCAGACTCCTGGTTTGTTTAATATATCACCAACTTTTTTATTACAAACCGCAGCACCAAGTGGTGCATATCCTGCAGTTAATGATTTGCCAAGTGCTGATATATCTGGTTGAACACCATACCCAATAGATTGATAAGGATGCAGGGTTCCAGTTTTGCCCCAACATGAGGCCACATCATCTGTAATCATTAATACGTCATGCTCATCGCATATCTGTCTTATACGAGTCCACCAATTGGAACTGTAACCCCAAAGACCCCCAATCCAAGTCGCGCTATCAAATATAATGCAACCAACGTCCATAAGATTGCGCTCAATATCTGCCAAAACTTCATTTTCGTCTTCCTTTGATTTGGGTTGCTTTAAATTAATACAACGCCCAGTATGATTTGCTAATAAAAAAGGCGCACCCATATCTTTTGTAAGATAACTTGTGCCGTGCCAGGCAAAGCTAAATGATATTATCTTTGGCTTATTTACACCGAGAGCTTTCCAATATTCGTCACTCATTGATATAGCAGCTTCAACAGCACTTGTGCCGCTTAATGCCCAAGCATAAGTGTCCCAAACTCCATCACACAATATCTCACCGGCTCGAATTGTTTCTTTGTTATAGTGATGATTATTACTTTGACAGCGTGCGGTTGTTAATATTGAATTTTCTAAATTCTTTAAAGCAGAAAAATTATTATAGCCTAAAGTAAAGCTAGACCCACCCATTTGTAAATCTAGCTCATTTGTTCCATCCGTAAAATACGTATGCCAATTATTAGTGAAAAGGATTTCTTTCGATTCCCTATCACCTTTTACTTTAGCAAATCCTCTAAGCTCATGGGGCAAGTTGACTTTCAAGACTCTTTACTCTCAATCGAAGGTGCTTAATTTCCAATGTATGTGCTTCATCAAGTGTATGATCGCGAGCTGCTACAGATGAATGAGATATAGCTATTTTCCGCTGAGTTTCATAAAGTTTATCTGCAAACAACGATTGTTCAACCGCAGTGTCGCGTAACAACTCGAGCTTCCTTTCGATTACTTCATTTGTAGCTACGAGCTCTGCCCGTTCCTGTGCGCCAAACACAAAACTACCAAACATAAATATGGCGAATAATGCTTCCATCTATTTTCTCCTATTTAAAAAATTCAAGTTTTATATATTGACCATCGAGTTTAAAAGTAACGGTGGAATGGCTATATACTGATTTAGGTACATCAACCCACTCAGTTATATCATCGCATCGTCGTTCTTTTCGATAGCCGGTAACAACAGTTTGATTTGAGTTAGCACCTTTATCAGCACCAATAATAGCACCAAAGATAGCGCCACCTGCAGCTCCTTTATCATTGCCAGAAATTACTTTACCAGCAACGCCACCAAGGAGTGCACCAAGCAAGGCACCTTCCCCTGCTTTGTTTTTTCGTACAGTCCCGTAAATAGGCACATCTATATTATAACATTCTGTTGTAGTTTTTGATACCGAATCATATACGGTTTTATAGTGATCTCGGACTTTACCTTTGACTGTGGAATCTGCCCAAGCTAAAGAGGGCAATACCAATACAGCTGCCCCGGCAAGTAGTAAGTTTTTCACTTATTTAATCCTTTGTGATGAGGGTTTATTTCTCTTCTATATGATATTTATTATATCATGTTTTTCCTACTTTGTAAACCCCTGAGCTCGGATTGCTACATTAGCAGGTAGTAAAGGAAGCTTGATATTATTATGTTGATGATACAATACAAATTGTGTATCTGGGAATTCATTAAACAAATTTGCCCAAACAGGACGCCAGTTTTCGGCGAGACGATAGTTGTTTGTATTTGATCTATCTGAATTCAGATAGAAGTCTGTGCAGCTGCGTAAGTTTTGATCAAAAATAGAATCAAAGCCATACATGTGAATAGTATCACCTTTCAATTTGTTACAAGCATAATGAGTCGCCATATGCCCACAATTAAAATCAGTATAGTTTTGAGTATATTCAGGAAGAATTGTGTAAAACTCTTTAATCTGTTTATGCCAACGCAATCTCCAGGAAGGGTTAACTTCTAACCAATGTTTAGGTCGCATGCCTAATACCCAATCACCAGGTACTTGAACACTTCCTTCTGACATTGCACGCATCATTTTAAAGTCAACTATACAAGTTGCAAATACATTGTGTACTGGAAATGGCGGAAGGTTACAGGTTATTCTAGCACCTTTAGCTCGGGGGTCAAACAGTTGGGCATTATCACCATTACCTATTACATGTATTGTTCTGCTCATTTCATTAACTTTCTAATATGAGTTTTTCCTTTCGGCCCAGTCCAATGATATATCAAAGGATTTGGCGGGACGGTTTTATCATCATGCTGCAATCGAAGCACGTTATACTTATTAGGTAAATTTTCAATCAATTGCAATCGCTTAATAGGATTAGGTATCATTTCATGCAGAACTTCTTGATCTCCTACACCACCTTGTGTAGCGCAAATGATTTCCCATTCAATAAGAATACCCGGGGCACCTTCAAATGCTACTATACCTGAATTATGCCATACTCCCCCGCGACGCGTTGTCCAGGGTTTATCCTCGGCCATTGTAAGTTTGCCGGGTACTGTATAATCAAAGATACCTGATATATCACCAAGCACTTCGCAGTCTGTATCAATCCAACAAACCTTATCAGCCTCAAGTGCAGCTCGTCTCATTGCCGCAGGCTTTTCAAGCCAACCCATGCCATCTTGAAAGTCTACAACTTTGATCTTAACTTCTGGATTATGCTTGTGATAATTATCAAGAAACCACGGCACCATCCATCGAGTTTTACTGTCACATCCTGTAACAAACATCTTAGATAATTTCATATGTTTCACCGTAGCTATGCTTTGCTAAGCAACCTTCTATTTTTTGTATTGTTGTAAAACTATCTCGTGCTTCGACCGGCCATGGATAAAATTCTTGTAACCATATGAACTTGTTTAAAGATAAAAATACATCGGTAGGACCGGCATCTTTCTTGGCTCTTTCAATTAATGCTTTCGCGCCTTTCGGGTTTATTCTATAGGCATGTGCACCTGGAAAGTATGGCTTCGATGTAAGAGGATTCACACCAAGTATTGACGGATTTCGAAACTTACCATAACTCGGTTTCCCAAGTGATATAACTTTATCATATGCAATATAATCAGGGATTTTGTTAACTAATACTGCATCATGCTCAAAGATTGTGTATTCAGTATTATCTCTTACACAGTATTCCCATAAAGTATAATGTGATAAAAACGCTGATAAACAGTTTTCAAATCGAGAATACACTTCTTTAAATCCATCTAAGGGAATGCCTTTATCTTTTGCAATTTGAATCGGATTATTACGCTGAGGTGTTATAGCACCAAAGTGTTTAATTTCTAATCCATGCTTTTGCCCAGATTGAATGCAGCGAGTTGCTACCTGCATAGACTGTTCATTTTCAAGTATTGTAATTACAAATGATTTCATTCTAACCACCAGCTTCCATCAACGGTATCTTGAATAAAGGTATAAAAACCTTTTTCATGTACATGCACTGCTTTGTCTCTTCTCCAACAACCATCGTTTAATCGAAATTCACCTAAATAATATTCACAAAATACAAGAGAATCTTTCGGGATATTAATATCTATTCTTTGCTTTATATATCGTGGTATTTCATCCTTGTTTAAATCAATCATATATGATCCAATTTGCATTTCTGATTCTAACTCATCATCTGCATAATTATCATAAGAAGTAAACTTATCTGAAGTAATTGATTTCTTTAATGCTTTTAAATATATCTTATCCATATAAGATAAGCCAGTTAATTTTATTGCATCTTTTACTTTTATTAGTTTATCTGACATTGCCATATAATGTATTTTACAATAAACTCGACCGGGTAATAAAGTAATACCGTGATGCTTTACTGATTCAAGTGATGCTGTTATACCTTCATTCCAAAGATTGCAATCAACAATTTCATGAAATGCAATTGTTTCTTTTGTTTTGCCGGGTTTATATTTTTCATTAAGACAAGTAACGCGATCTTTAAAGCCCATTGACTCAAGCATTTCTTTACCCATAGCAAATGTTCCAGGGTCTTCTTCATATGCATAAACATGTTTTGCACCGTAATACAAAGCAATTGCTGTTAATATGCCACTACCAAATCCAATATCGGCACAAACTTGATCTCGGCATTGCATTAAAATTGTATCGTAATATCTATTGCGAGGCACATCAAATAACATTTTTGCCGGTGTACCAATTTTATACGGATACATAAACGGAATTATCTGTGCTACCTTATCACTCATTCAGTGGTTGTGCTTGGTAATGCTTGCACCCCTGTATAATAAATACGTGTTTGACCGAGGCGTGGAACAAGCTGGCGACACATAATAGCGTCATTTGGCCAAAGACCAAATTGCCCGATCAGGCTAATCATTTTTTTCGCACCATTCGGTGATATAATATATGCACTATTACCGGCTATTCCTTGCGGAATATTTGGTTTATCAATCTTTGGAGCTCGAACAACAGAAGCTACGCCTGGAACAGATTGTACTTTGTGATGATATATGTTTGATCTTCGAGTAGAACCAATTGGATTATTGATTCCTATTATATCAAACTCTTTATTGTCAAATAACGTCGCATCTAATTTTTTCTTCCAAATGGAATCATGTTCTTGTATAAGAAACGGCTCCATTGCGTCAAGGCACATAACCCATAAGTTATAATGGCTTTCGGCGCATGCAATTCTATTTGCTGGATTGCGTGTTGGATATGCAGATTTTGTTAAACCTGATTTCATATCAATGACTTCGCCCTCCCAGGGATAATCCCAGGCTTGACGAGACCAAAAGGATGGTTCTGTTATTGCATCATATGCTATTGTTTCAAACTCATTATTAACTGACTTAGAAGAGGCCTGCAAGTTTGTGAATCCCCCAGTAGAAATTTTATTCTTTGACATAACAATAGCATAGGACTTCATATTAGCAACCCTTTAATCTTTCATAATAACTGTATAACCAACACTTGCTTCACCACGATCCACTACCCGAAAGCCGTTTACATCGCCCCACTCTGTAAGAGTAGTATGTAATTGTTCATTGACTTGATTGAACAACCTCATAGTATCATGTGCAATAATATATTTCCGTACATTTTTACCGTGCAGATCAAGTTCTTTTGACATCCAGGCAGCTTTGTGTACAGAATCAATTACAAGCATATCTACATTTTCAACCGCGCCAAATCCAGTCGAATCAGTCTGCCTTACGTCAAGTTCAATCTTTTCCCACTTGCAATGTTTCTCTGCAATAGGCTTGAGAAAGCTATTGTACTTAGCCATATCAATATCAATCAAAGTAATCTTTTCAGGAGTTGGCTTAAGCATCATAGCATTGGCTGCTGTGCCACCTTGATGCACACCCAATTCCATATACGTTTTACATTTACCTTCTGCCCAAAAGCGTTGGATTGCTTTATGCATTGCACAATAATGCTCACCGTGTGCTTCTTCTTGCTGCTGCACAATTTGTTTATGAAACTTCAATACAGTTTTTACTTCTGTAAATTCAGCATTAATCATGTCTTTTTCCTATCTGCTATTATATAGCGCTTATTCTTTCGAATAGAACATAAAGTATGATTTACATTATATCCCCGACTTTGAATCTTGCCAGCTAGCTTTTCAAAATATGTTAAATTATCTATGCCATCAAAATGTTCATTGTATGCAATAAAGATAAAATCATAATGATGTAAATTGTTTTCGATCCAGACCCGATCAGCCAATGGCATTTCATTCATAGAAAAAGTGGCCTGCAGCAAACCACCTTTGTGATCCCAACAATCTTTAAGTCCGCGATAAGATATATTATCAATAACAGATGGTGAACCAAAAACTGCGTTTAAATAATACTTTTGTATTTTCCATAATTCATGAAAGTCGCATATTGTATATGTAAGATTAGATTGATTTTTATGCCAAATTCTTGCGCCATTGCCATAGCCACCCCCAATTTCAACAATATTAGTAAATTGCCTATTGCCCCAAAACTTTTTCATTAAAGTCATATACCACAATTGTTGAATTGTTGCACTGCTTTTGCCATCAACATGCAATGCCGGTCCACCTACCGCAGGATCATCGTAAATGTCTACATTTAATACCCATGCTGCTTCTGGCATTTTATTCATTTCATTATGCATATCAATAGCAAA
>TARA_R110002074_G_scaffold161402_7_pt1 | contig 15770 bp, 10 predicted proteins | sample TARA_R110002074 | Tara Oceans TARA_R110002074 (sample SAMEA4397215) | marine metagenome | biome: Polar Biome; feature: [MIX] marine epipelagic wind mixed layer (ENVO:01000061); material: water (ENVO:00002006), including particulate matter (ENVO:01000060) such as... | depth 10-100 m
TCAACACGAACACCTTTCCATGTCATGTCAATGCACAAAGGTAAAACCTCTGTTTCAAGATTAAAAATCTGCATTAAATCTTCCCGTAAAAGAAGAGACTTAAAATGTTTCCACAAATCTAATGTTAACTGAGCGTCTGCTTCAGCATACTCTCCAACAAAAGCAGCGGGTAACTTATACATCTCTCCTTTAGGATCTACACCAAACTCTTGAGCAGCTTCTCTCAGAGCAGCCTCCGACTTTGTTTCACCTAAGTACTCATAAGCCACCGCATTTAAGCTATAAGACTGCCTGTTCTCATTAAGTAACGGAGCAGCTATCATGGCATCTATCAATCGGCCTTCTAACTCTATACCTAATCTACGTAACCACCCCACATCATAAGCGGCGTTATAAAAAATCTTGTCGCAAGGGTAATCAGCTATCTCTTTCTTAAACCATCTAAGAACAAGCTTACGGTCTAGGTTACCCCCACCTTCGTGTCCAAACGGGAAGTAAGAATTAAAACCCTCGTAAGCAATAGCTATACCTACAACATCCCCATGACCTGTAGGCCACCCTGGACCGTGGGTCCTGAGCCGTGGGTCTTTAGTCTCTAAATCTATTGCAATTTCCTTGATACCTTCAGGAGTAATCGGGAACTCTTCAACAGGAACCCATTCTGTTTTTATACCAAACTTAGGTGGTTTAAGATTTTTTTTCATTACTTTTACACTCATAAGCTACAGCGGCATATCCAGCACCGTCAGTGTAGTCATCAACATTAATTGCACCTAGTTTTCTTCGGGCAACTTTTAATAATTCCATCATGTTTGCAGCATCCGCAGATGTAATGCGGTCTTCGCCTAATTTTTGCCACAAATAGGCGGTCCACAATTGAGCAATGTTTTCGTGATTAGTCCACATGTCTCCGTGCTGGTCTGCCCTGTCCGCTCCAATAAGTTCTGTAGCCTTTTTTAGTATATCCGAACCCTTCATGCAAAATACTCCTCATTTCTATAGGCAGACCTAGCTTCATGCTTAGATCAATACCTTGCTGCATTCCGTTTGTAATTCCAAAATCAACATATACAACCACTTTCTCGGCACTCTTGTACCAATCTTGTGATATTTCTATACCTGTCTTACGCTGTTCTGGGTCATCATCGTCAAGAACTTGCGTGTATAAAAGGTGAAATACTAAAGGTGACTCCTTCCGCATCAAACTGTCATACATACTTTTCTGTGCATAACGCCTGTGCCTTTCCTTTTGTTTGTCATCACCGCCATAAGGGCTTTCCAGAATAACCCTCATATCAACCAACCTCTCTGTGAATCTTCTGGTAACTTCAGGACTAAGTTTTCCTTTGTTCTGGTGATACCCACATATAAAACCCGATAAGCATCATCCGGATTACGAGCCATCTGCTCAAGTGCCTTTCCGGTGAGGTCCATGTAAAGAAGAACATTATTAGCCTCGCCACCCTTTGATCCGTGGATCGTGGACAGCTTAATCATGGGCTTTGTGTTTAGCTTAACGCCCCTGTTTAAGAGAGCCGTAGCGTAAGCTCGATCTTCATCCTTTATCTTATCTAACGCCGTATCCCACGCTCCCTCAGCCACCAAGCCAAAATCCCTGCGTAAGCTTTGAGCAGAAAACAAATCTTGGTCATTAGCTGACTTGAGCATTTTCTTAGCTCCTCGCGCAAGCTGGCCTTCACTAGCTGATATATGGTCATATAAATTCATGGCCTCTTTATAAGTGACCTCTCTGTTATTGCCTGAGTTAAGGTAATCCCAAGAGGAAATAGCAGAACGCACCTTCTTACCTAATGAAGGTTGTCCGTACCGCTCGTAAAAATAGCCACTGGATCTTAGGTGCTCACTAATCTCATCCAGCATATAATGGGCTTGGGCCATGATCAGCCACTCCTCATCCTGAAACTCAATGCCCCAGAAATCATAAGTTCGCCTAACGCTACCTTCTGCATCACGAGGCGACCATACCTTCTTCTGTCGTTTTCGAATACGTTTTGATACTGAATCAGCTACATTAAAAACACTGCGGGGTATCCTGTGTGATTGAGACAAAACCTCTGAGCCCCCTTCAAGACTTATAAAATGATTTATGTCGGCTCCAGCCCACCTGTATATGCCTTGATCATCATCCCCAGCTATAAACATCCGGTCTGCTCGTTTACTTATTGCGTGTCCTATCTTCCATTGCAGCGGTGTCAGATCTTGTGCCTCATCTAGGAAAGCAACCTTTAACTGTGGGATGTAGGAAGGGTTTTCAGATAAGTCTACCAGCATATCCGTAAAATCTTTGAGCCTGTTAGTTTTTTTAAACTTATGGTACTCATCAAAAATATGTTTAAACTCATAATAAGCTATGTAAAGCTCACTAGCTCTGTAGGTTGTTTCAGGTCCCCATAAAGTAGATCTAGCTAAATCAATACAACGCATAATAGGGTGGTTAGATCTGAAAACCTGAAACCCGTCATCCTGTTCGATGCCGGATCCTGTTGTTATATCAACACCAATCTTCTCACTAAACTCTTTTAGGTGGGATTCTTTTAATATCTCTGAAGCGTTATAACCCATAAGGAAAAACGCTAGGCTATGCAAAGTCCGAAAGTAAGTAAAATCCTTCTCTGGATCTAAGTTGAAACGAGCCACAGCCCTGTCTCTAGCCTCGTGACTAGCCTTACGAGTAAATGCAAAGTAACCAATCTCGTTTGGGCTTATGCCTTCCGACATAAACTTGTCAACTTGGTTTAAGAGGGTTGTAGTTTTTCCTGTCCCAGGTGGACCAAAATATCTTAACATTTCTTATTAACCCACAAAGCTTCTAATTCATAATCCATAGCTGCAAGTATCTTCTCCACACGGTATATGGAAAGGTGTCGAGGGTTAGCCGTGTTCTCATACTCAGCTAAAGTCCTTTGGGGCACCTTGCACTTTCTTGATAACTCTCTCTGAGACATGCCAGATTCCTCTCTGATGTTTTTAAGAAGCTGGGCCCAATGTATTGGAGGTTCCATTAGAAGGGGATCTCCTCATCTTTGTCTTCAAAATGTGAGCTAAACTCGTCCTCGATGGGTGCAAAGGCAGGGACTGACCAACAACGAACTGTACGGCCCTTAATCTTTAACTGCTCTGCACTGCCCTCTATGTCTCTTAAACGCTGGGCAATCTTATTTGATTTGTACTCAAAAAACTTATTACGTTTTAGATAAGCCTCTAAATCCTTCAGCCTAAAATAGGTCCTGCCTTCTTCCTCATTGGTCCATGGTCGGCGAAGAAGGATCTCTTCTCTATCTAACGCACTTTGCATATGAGTAGAAAACTCCTCAAGCAAATCATAGAACTGTCCTCTTATACTTGTGTCATCTGAAGTGCTTATAACAGCACCTTCTGTGTTTATCATGGAGCTAAGTAGCAGGTTCATCTGTGCTTCCCACGCTGGCTTTGCTACAGTACGGGGCATAAAATTAATCTGTTCCATGCACAAAATCTGAAATCGGTCCTGTTTTTGAAGGGCTGTTGTGTCTAACTCAACAGGGGAACCATTAACGTCAAGAAACCACAGCGGAGGCTCACTGTCATACTTTCTTAAATTAGCCACGGTTGGCGTATTAGCTCCCCCACCAACACCATGTTTACGGCTTCGGCAAAGGTCCCTGTTGCAAAAATTTCTCACAGGCTGGTCAGCACACTTGTACTGGTAATCTTTCTTTTTTATCTGCTCCGCAACGACATTTACTTCGTTCAAGCTAAGTGGAGGGTCCATCATAGCCTGATTATATTCTAATATTTTCTTCTCCCAATCATCGGGAAAAGCCTTTCTAAGATAAACACCAAGATTAAAAAGCCCATTATTTCGGGTGCCCTCTGGAAATCCGTGCCTTATCAAAGCCTGTAAGCAAGGCGGTCCTTCTTTTAACTTCTCATCAACTTCCTCAGATTCTTGGGACAGTATAGCCTCTAATTCTTCCCTTGTAATAGCACTGCCCTCAGCCATATCTAAAAATTCTTCAACGGTTGCAGCTTCTCCGCTTTCTTTAATTGCGTAGCGCAAACCATTTTCGTGATCAAAATAAGGAAGGTTTAAAAAATTACCTGTGTCGCCCCTTTCCAAAACTAATTGTATTTGTTTGGGGAATATTTCTGTGGTGTCAGCATAACCTATTTCGGCTGTAATCTCTTTTAACTTATTCTGAACAATCTCGGCTGGAACAGCTTCTTTTAGAAAAAGGTACACATGACCGCCACCGCTTTTACTTCGGCATACAACAAGAGGAAATTTAAGTTCTTTGATAAGCTTAACTAATTTAGTGTGATCTAAAGGATACATGTCAACATCAATCGCACCCCACCAACAATTATTATCTTCGTTAATGGGAACAATTCCAACGCTCTGTTCGCCTTTAAGATGAGCAGTAAAGGTAGCCAAGGTCCGTGGGTCACGAACAATCCTGGCTTTCCCCTTTGCCTTTCCGCTTGCTGACTTCTCTGTTATATCAAAAGTACCGTAGGCCTTGTCCAACCCACGAAAAGTCTTAGCGAATCGTTTAATATCTTTTGTTTCCATAAAAAGAAAGAGGGGAGTTTCCCCCCCTCGACTCCACTAAAAAGGGATTTCATCATCCAAGGAGTCTTCTTCACGAACATGTTGTACTTTAACTTGTCCAGCGTTTATCGACTCCGCAAACAACTTGGCTTCTGCATATATTGTAGCATCTTCGAGGACACTATCTTTTTCTACTACCCAACCATGCCAAGATCCATTTTTATTTTCTTCCGATGTTGTAGTAAGATTCCAAATGTGGGCAAATCTTGGTGGAAGAAATAGATTACCCTTTGCGTCTTTCATTTTCAAGGACCGCATTGCAGAGTTCCACTGCTTGCTTTTCTTGAACTGAGTGGACTTCATAGGAAGCAATGCTTGCTGAGTCATCCCATCCTCATCAATGACAAGAACGTAATGCTGTGCGGTCCTCTCAAGATAACGACCGTTTCCGTTGACCACGTAGTCACGGTTATCGTCACCGCGCTCCGTTGGTGGTACATCCTCACCAGCCGCATAAATTCTGAAAGGTGCGCCCGTCCCACTTCCACGAGGCTCCCACTCAATGTACTGAAGAGTGTAGGCACAATTTATTAATTTTATGCCGTCCTTGCCGTGATGGACCTCCTTCGTCACGGTATTGTAAACGTCACCCGCATGGGCATCGTCTAGCTCATCCAGTTCATCAGACATTTTTTGTAAGATTTTAATGAAAGGTATTGCTAGATCTTCAGAACTCAGATCAGAAACACCTATACCAGCATCATCGGCAAACATATCCGGTGAAATTACAGCTAAGGCACCATCGCCATTAGCTTTCTTCGTCTTCGCTACTTGTTTATTCATCTATTTACTCCTTGTAATAGTTGCTCGATTTGAAATGTAAGCGCCAAATAAATCCAACGGGATGGCATCACCCGCTTCTACCCGTTCCCGTAACCAACCCTTCAAAGTCATTGGTTCTACCTTCTCAAGCTGGATGGGATCGAATCCGTTTTTCTGAGCAAGCCCTTGAAATTCAACAGCTTTTTCATCTTCGCCACGGCCAAAAGTAACTGTGACGTTATTCTTCACAAGGTCACCGTAATCGTTTTCACGCAACCAAGCGTAAGCTTCATCTTTACGGTCCTTTGGAATGGACGCAGCATAAATAGGTTTCACCGCAATCTCACTCCCATCCGTAAGAGTAAACTTTTGTAAATTCATTTCTTCCAAAGCTTCGGGAAGCTTCTCATCAGTGATCTGACGCAGCAAACCCTTTTCATGTTTTAACTGCTCTTCTAATGACTTAATACTTGATTCCATGACGGAAGCTTCTGCCGCCAAACGCGACACGGCATCCAATTTATTATCATCTAGTTTATCAAGCTGGTCTTTTGTTTGTCCGGAATCGGACATCATTTGGGATAGCAAGTCGTTCATACAACGTCTCCTGTTTCGTTATTCGTTAATCGGCGGTTGACTTAACCGTCAATATTCCTTATATGGGTATTTATCAGAGATTGCAAGAGTTATTTTATGGAAGATTATAAATTCAAAACTTCACCCTATGATCACCAGCGTGAAGCGTTCCTATCAAGTTCCAGTAAAAAAGAATTTGCTCTTCTTATGGACATGGGAACGGGTAAAACAAAAGTGTGTTTAGACTCGATTGGTTTCCTGTTTGAAAAGAAAGAAATTGAGTTTGCTATTATTGTAGCACCAAAAGGTGTTATAGCCAACTGGTTAGGTGAAATAGAAACACATTTACCCGACAGGATTGAGCGCGAGATAGTTCTTTGGAAGCCGTCTCTAACAAAAACTTTTCGAGAAGACCTCAAGAAATTAGGGACAACCTCCCCAAAACTTAAATTTTTATTAATGAATGTAGAAGCTTTTAGTTCTAGTAAGGGTGTGCAAGTAGCTGAGTATTTTATCAAAAATTTCAAGGTGTTTATGGCAATAGATGAAAGCACTACTATCAAAAACAGGCAAGCCAAACGTACCAAAGCTATCTCGAAGCTGGGCCTTGGTGCGAGGTACAAGCGTATTTTGACAGGCTCTCCGGTCACTAAATCACCGCTAGATTTATATAGCCAGATGAATTTTTTAGATGAAAAGATATTAGGTTTTAATTCTTTTTACGCTTTTCAAAGTCGTTTCGCTGTTGTTCAACGGCGTAGCATGGGAACTCATTCTTTTAACCACATAGTAGGGTTCAGACGTTTAGATGAGCTGACTTCTATATTAGATAAGAATTCTTATCGAGTAAGGAAAGAAGATTGCTTAGACCTACCCGATAAAGTTTACACACGGCGTGATGTAGAAATGACTAAAGAACAGGTTAAAGCTTATGATCAGATGAAACATTTTGCTTTAGCTAGATTAAAAGACGGTGAGTTATCTACAACTAAGAATGCGCTAACCCAGATTATGCGTCTCCAGCAGATATGCTGCGGTAATCTTACAGACGATGCTGGAGTAGTTCACACGCTACCATCTAATAGAATCAAAGAACTTATTGATATATGTAACGAGATACAAGGTAAGGCTATCATATGGGCGACATGGACCGCGGACATCCGCTCGATAGCTGAGGCCTTGCGTGACTGCTTTAGCGTACAAGCAGTTGCAACGCTCCACGGTGAAACCCCTGATTCAGATCGACAAAAGATAGTGGAAACTTTCCAAGATCGACAGTCGGAATTACGTTTTATCGTGGGGCACCCTAAAACAGGTGGCTATGGTTTGACCCTAACAGCCGCCAACACTGTTATCTATTATAGTAACAGCTATGATCTAGAGTTGCGTATACAGTCTGAAGACAGAGCGCACAGAATAGGTCAAATGAATAAAGTAACTTACATAGATCTTATCTCACCCAAAACTATAGACGAGAAGATAGTGAAGGCTTTAAGAAGTAAAATTAATATTGCGGATACTATTATGGGGGAAGGTCTTAGGGATTGGTTGGTCTAGGTTCTGGAAGATTTTCAACCTTAAATGGTAACATGGCAAGCCCTCTTTCTGCAAGGGTTGGATTTTTTAAAGAGGCTTGGTCGTAGATAGTTTTTGCAGTGCTTGCCGCAGATAAAACAGTTGAGATAGGACCCGAAGTAACTAAACTACCTACAAAAAATACTTTGAATATTATTCCAACTACCGAGAAGACCACGTTAGTCCCCTAAAGTTAACCAGTTAGTGCCGTCAAATCTTTTGGCATCTTTACGATTGTCACCGTTACAATAGCTGCAATGCACCCAGCCAGAGTTAGGCTGCCCTTCTTTGTAAAACTCAAGAATTAATTGATCGTAATCAAGGTTTTCCATAATCCATTCTGCAAGATCCATGTTTGCTATACCAGGAACTTCAAAGTCTACGGCTTGTCCGCTTATGTGCTGTGAAGTGTCTGAAGATCCAATCTCTCTGTTTAACTCTGGGCATCTAAAAGCACTAGAAGGTGTAAAAGGAACTCCGTAATGATTCCTTACAGGCTCCAATATATTTTCACAGATAAGAACAAGGTTGTCGTAAGCTTCAGCATCTGGCTCATTAAGAATATTTAACCTTTCAGCCGTTTGTGACTTAGTAAGTTCTGCTAAAGAAAAATGTTCTGATATACTCACGACACCATCTGCCTTGGTTTACCGGGACCGCATAAAGAAACCAATCCACCCTTGTTTGCAAAAACTGGATCCATAGCTCCAAAAGCTGATCTTCCCCTGTCGGCTGTACCTTGAGCCGTGGGCCCTGAGCCCGTACCCATGGGCGATCCACCTTGGAGAACTGGACTTACTTTATCAAGCAATGAACCTTGCTGAGGTGGTCGTAAGTTAAGAGCCGCCACCTGCGGAGCCCTTGAAGGCCGAGGTATAGCGGATACTTCTTGTTCTTCTAAATCCAAGGGCATTTCTTGTGCCGCATCCCCTGTACTTAATAAAGCACCCGGAAATCCTCCTAGACGTTGAGACCTTTTATTTAAACGATCTGCTGCGGAAAACTTTTTGAAGTTACTTGCAATAAGAGCTTTATCAGCCGCTGTTAAATCAGGAAGTTCTTTCATTAAAGCTAGACCGTATTTTATATCCAACAGCCCTGCAGCTAAATGACGTAAAATTCCTTTGCCTTTTAGTTCGTCAGCTACACCAACAGCCACCCTTCGTCCGACACCAGCCATTACTAAAGAATTAACAAAAGCGGCTTTTGAAGCGGCGTATAAACCAGCTAAACGCCCAAGAGTCCCTATCAACTCATTAGAAACTTTGCTTCCTGCCATAGGTGATCCAGTAGTCCCCGCAGGGAGAGGGTTTTGTTCTAAAGCAGATCTTGCAAATGTTTTAAATAAATCAGGAGCGTGGGACCCATAAAGTTTTTGTAAAAGCAAATTAGCCCTGTCATTTTTTAAAAATTGTAGTATTTTATTTCCATCAATAATCTTAACGTTTTCCCCGGTATCTTTTGATATTTGTTCAACATATTTCCCAGTAGGAGTCCCATCTTCTCTACCCGATAAAAATCTCTTAAAAATATCTTCTGAGATAGCCGATCTAAAACCTTCAAAAGCAGAGTTTGACCCATCTTTTAACTGAGCACTTTCAAAAACTTTAGTTATTTCATTTAAAGATTGGTCCGGGTTTTTAATTTTTTCTTTAGATAAAAAATTGTCCACAAATTTTCGTGCCGCACCCATCGGATCATTTTCTAAAAACACCCCTGCTGCATTTAAATTTTTTCTTTTAGTTATATCTTCAGCAACAAACTTGCGGAAATCTGCTTCGGAAAAAACATCAGGATCATCAAAAACCTTTTGTAGTTTAAGAGATTCTATAACCTTATCTAAATTTTTAACTTCTAAATTTGATAAGGCTCTTACCTTAGCCTCTGCAGAAGTTAGAGATTGGAATCCTGAATCTCCTTCAAGTGCTTTATCAAGCCATTTTATAGCAGGTTGATTTTCATCAATAAATTTTTGGGCGGAGTTTGGATCAAATTTATTATTACCGTCCAAAGTAACTCTTTGAAACCGCCGCCATAAAATTCCCTGAACTACATCTATGTTTTCGGGGCTTACCGGCGTTCCCTCAGCAACTTTAAGGCCTAGTTTTGTAACAGGGACACCTGTAGGATCTACTGTCTCTTCAAGTGTTCTAGCTCTTCGGTCTACAGTCTCTTGTACAAAAGGTCGCGGAGGGTTGTTTTGAAAAAAATCTAGGTCAGCACCATCTGAGTTATAACTAAAATTTCCATCTGCGTCTTCCTTAAAAAGACCACCCGGATCATTCTTGTCTAATTTAGTCAAGGCGTTTTGGAGTTGTTTTAAAGCTATTAACTGATTTTGTGGATCAGGAGATGTTTTCCCCTTACCTTGGGGTAAAATTGCAGCTTCTAAAGAACGGACATCTATTTTTAAATCCCCTCCTCTAGTTGTATCAAAAGTACCTCCAATACCTCCTCTTTGATAAATCTCTCCTTTAGCAGCCGAAACCCGTTTAGCAGAGTCGTATATACGCTTATCAATATTAGGAAAATTTTCAATTAATATTTGATCGAGGTCCTTTAATAACGAGCCAATAGCCTGTAGTTTAATATTACGCCCCCGCCCTCCAGGTTTACTTGCTTGCTTGTCGTATTCAGTTAGTACATTAGATCTGATTTGTTGAACCTCTTTTCCCGTCCTTCCTATTAATAAACCACCGCGTTTTATTACACCCAACTCTCCCGTATCGGTAACTGTACCATCATCGGCTGAATCAGTAAGATTATCGTTATTTGAATTATCTCTAATTCCTGCAGTGTCTTTTTTAATTATTCTGTTTTCAGCAAGCCGAAGTTCTTCAGTAACTCTAATAATATCATCTAGATTAGCTGGTACTGGTTCGGCTTGACTTTCAACGTTCCTTTTTAAATCTAGTATTTCTTCTGTAGTATATACTCGGTTTGTTTCGGGGTTAATTCCCCTTGCGTCTATTCCTAACTGATCTCCTAACTCGTCTAGAAAACGAATATTGTTTTCAGCAGCTTCAATTTCTTGGTTTCTTAACGTTATGGCATCTTCATCATCAGCTCTGTAAATTTTATTCCCGTCTAACTCTTCTTTAATTGCAGTAGTAAGATCATTTATGTCTATTGTTTCAGGAGCATTCTTATTGGACCCCGTGTCAAATTCATTGGGCTTTAACTGGTAACCCTCTTGCCTAACCGCGGTAAGAGCCTGATCTAGGGTCATGGCTTCCTGCCATCTTTCTCTTTCGGTGGTCCTGTTTGAGTTAATATCTAAAACTAACTTTTTAAATCTCTTTCCTTGGTGCCACTTGTCAGCGTCTTGACCAAAAAGTTCACCAATGTCTTTAAAAGAACCCTCTGTAGTTTTTTCGTTACCTCTAATACCGCCCCTTTCAGACAAAAACTCAAGAAGTGAAAGAGGTTTTCCTCTATATCCAGGAAGTCGTGATCTATCTAATTTTTCGTTAGCGGCCTGTAAATCAGCAATAGTTTCTCGATTTCTAAGTACAACTTTAACGTCATTAGAATTAGGGTTAAGTTCTATTTCTTTGTCTACAATAGCACTTCTTCCAGCTAACTTAGGGAGGTACTTTGATTGGTGCTCTAACTCACCGGCACCAAGATTTCTTAATTTATCGGCAAAATATTGAGCAACTGTTTTATCTCCGAACATAAGAGCGGGGCCGGTAGATTCTTTTTCTCCAGCGGAGTTAGTAACAAATTCTTCCCGTGTTTTAGGAGTGTCCATTCCTCCTATGTTAGCCCAAATAATGCTTTCAAGATTAGACATCTCAAGTCGAGAACCTTCAAGAACTTTTTTTATCATAAAATTGAAAGCGTCTCTTTGCCCCGCATCCGCATCTTCTGGTATAGAATTTCGTATTTTTTCTACCATTGTTTCTGCGTCATATTTTGAATTAAAGACGGCGTCTTCAAACTTATTTAAATTATCTTCTAAAGCTTGAGCCAAATTTTTAGAAACATTTTCGCTCATAGCTAGAGGCTTACCCTCCATAAGTGCTCTTTTTCTGTTTTCAGTAAAGCGGTACTGGCCGCCTATACTATTTGACCAATCCATTTCTACTGAAAGGTCTCGTTCATTAGAAATTGGATCTCTCAAAGGCGGAGATTCTTCCCCCCCTAATTTAATTTTTAAGACTTCAGCTAAGGAATTTTTGATAGAATCGGCTCTGTCCAATACTCGCCCTGAATGAGCTACAAGAATCTCAGAGGCGCCTTCCGGAGATCCAAATATAGTGGCTAATTGTTTTTCTTGAAACCTTGCCCATATATTAAGTTGGTTTAAGTAATCTTGTTTTACTTTAAGTTCGCTTGGTTTTAAATTATTTTTATTTAGTTGAATTTCCGCTTGTAATATACGTGCTTCATTTCGCGCCATCTGAGGTAAGGTATAAGCGGCTCTTGTGTCCGCATCCATAGTCCTTCCAGCGAGCTGCCCCATAAGCAAGTGTTTAGCAACATCTGCTATGTTCCTATCAGTTCCTGTAGCTTGTAGTAATTTAGCCGCTTCGTTTTGAATCCCTTCAGGAGAAAACAACGACATAAACTTCGATCCAAGCTTGGCTGGAATATTAAGTACAGGAATACCATCTTTTTTAAAAGCTGCTAAAATACTAGGACCTACTGTAGCAGTTAACATAGGAGCGGCCATGCCACCTCCTGCTGCAACAAACTGTTTCACAAATTCTGGGGAGTTTGGATAAAATTCTTCCAAAGCTTCCATTGATCCAATCATACCCCCAGCCGCCGTGAGCCCGTACCCTGTTTCAATTGCTGCAGCGCTCCCCGGATTTTTCCAAACTGCGCCCATCGCTTCGGCTATATACTTTCTAGTAAGGTTTAAACCAGACGTAGCTAACCTAGCCGCCAATCTTACGGCCCCAACACCGTCCAAAGGTGCACCTACGGTCACTTGAACTCCCAGAGATAAATTTTTTCTAAAGGTGTCGCTTTCATCGGGGGTCATGTCAAACTCAAAAGTTTGTAATATTGTTTCTGGAACAGCCAGAGCATCTGACAATGTTCTAAGGGAAGCCCTTTTTAATACATTCCCAAAATCCATAGATTCTGGATCCGATGGATCTCCTCCAATAGGTCCAGCAGCTTCTTCTAAAGAACTTCGGGCATCTGTAACACTTTCACGTGCAGGTGTTGAAACAGCCTCAGAAAAGGCTTCCGCACCTCTTGCAATACTTTCAGAGCCTCCAAAAACTTTCTTGGGCCCTGAAGAAAGATATCTTTTGCTAGGAAAATCACCTTCGAAACCGTCTAATCCGTATTGCACAAGATTTGGTAAAACATCAACCCCGTAAAGCGCCGTATCAACAAGATCTGGTATTATTCCAAGAAAATTTGCGGCAGTTTTTTGAGCCGCCGGACCTACTGTTTTACCTATAATATCATCTTGATTACGCATTTCTTGGGGGTTAGACCCTGCACCAGCGTCTTCAAGAGTAGATGCAATGATATTATATCCGTTAGAATCGGAATCTTGTAAAATAGAAGAAATATTACTTGGATCTATTTCTATAGAATTAAGTTTTACAAAGCCACCGTTAATGTTAGCAGTGTAGTTAAAAAACCCGTCTTGATCAGGGTCCGCTACGGCACTATCTATGTCTATTTTGGCGTTTGGGTATTGTGGATGTGAAACTTCAGCCATTATTTTAACCTTAACTTTTCAGCATTAAAATTAAGTAATTTTCTATATTTAGGTTTTTTTAAATCTCCTAAAGTTAATGTTGTTCTTTCATAACCAACTATGGGTGATCTTTTGTTGGGCAATCCACTAATTAAATTTTTTGCATACTTATAAACAGGAGCGCCATTAGCATCTGTTTTTATAAGAGAATAAGTATCCCGCAAAGGATTTTTAAGTGGCCTAACGGCCCCACGGTTTTTAAGGTTTTCAATAAACCTATCCGAATATTCCGGGAACCTTGTTTTACTAACCCGAAACTTACCCCCTATGAGAGGGTGGTAGTAATTATTATTAGTAGGCAACCTTTTAGTGTCTATCCCAAGAGCGGCAAGCCTTTCCATATCACCTTTCCCCGGTTTGAAATAACCAACTCCTTGTAACTGTTGGTTTAAAGCCTTAACTACAAAACCCCTTAATTCTTTTAGTAATGCAGCGTTATACTTTTCAGATTGGTCTAACTTAGGAATTACTGTTTGCATTCCGGCTACGTCTCTATCAGATACCTTACCTGCTTGCCCTTCCTTTAGTACAACTAAATCCCGTGTTAATAATTGCTTTAGCTGCGGTTGAAGAGCGATAAGCCTGTCTGCAGCAGCCTTCCCTTTTTCCGACTTAAAAAACTTCAGGGGATTCATTCCGGACAACTTAAAAAAAGCTTGTTCAACAGCGCCCTGACCAAAACCGGGTGTTTTTGAAGCATGAGCAAGTGCACTAATATCGTCTATTAGTTCAAGAGTGTTTGTAAGAAGCCCTACCTGTCTTCTTGCAACTTCAGCGTCAGGAGAATCCCATTTAGCTTTTTGTGCTTGTTTAACTTTCTTAAATTCTCCTGCCATAGAAGCTGTTTGAGAAGCCATATCAGGAGTTACTGCAGGGTTAATAATACTATTTATTGAAGGATCTGCAGACATAACTTCAAGAAGAACCCTGTCTTGGACATCGTCAGGGTCTATACCTTTCATCTGTCCGCTACCTAAAAGATAAGGATCCGCCGAATTGTCAGCTCGTTTTACAAAGTCTGTATTCCGAAAAGGACGCTCAGACATGACAGACGCTATTTTTAATTTCCCTATACCAGTTCTCATATTATTTGTGCTAATAGGCCTAGGAGTGTTGATCAATGTTTCTATAGCAGGAATTGCGTTACCTTCCGGGGTAAGGGTTTTTAATTTTTGGGCTGTTGATTCGTAAATAGTACTTATCCGACCCGGATTTGTGGCAAACTTTTGCTCTACTCGTTGCCCCGGTATTTGGGTTAACCCCAAATCTGAGGCACTCATTGATAAAATTTTTGATAATACCTTACGATTTATATCTAAGAAATCCACTCCTTTCTTTAAATTTTTTCCTGCCGAAAGGTGCATGTTTCGAAATCTTAACACAAGATTTTTCTGATCGGCTTTTGAAATTTCTACACCATCACGCCGAGTAATTGGAAAATCATCCCCAGCTTTTAAACTAGGGTTTCTTAATAACTTTGCTTTGTTTGCTTCAGTTATTTCCAATCCGCCGTTAAGACCAGAATTTATCGTAGCAAAGTCAGTCCAATTTCCAATCATACCTTCAAAAGAAGCTAGAGCAACCGGATCATCAATTCCTTTAGCCTTAGAACCAGCACCCGCAGTAGGCTTTATATAAAGTTCAGCGTTTTTATCGGGCCCTGAAGTTTTTATAACAAAAGGTTTGCCCTCAAGATCTTTTTCGGTATAAGAAAATATTCCATACTCACCGGGTTTACCCGATATTGGGGCCCTAGCACCTTCAACAATGCGTTCGTTTGGAGTCCCCTTTCCTATTATATATTGTTTTACAGAAGTAGGTTTTCCGGATTTTGCAGTGGCATCTTTGTCAGGTTTAACCCTAAGTTGCCCTTCTTCGTCCCCAAGTACTCGTGTGCTACCTGCTTTATAAGAATCCCCTAACTTATTTGTTACATCAGCCGTTAACGTAAAATTAGGTGTACCACCGGGAGCACTGGGTATTTCAACATTTGTTAATACATCAACCCACTTACCACCAACCCGCATTTGCATGGGACGGTCTTGTCTATTTGTATTTTTAGTACCTTTTGGAGTTTTTAATGAATCTAAAATTATTTGATCTCTAGTTTTTTCTCCCGCAGTTTGTCGAACAAGTGCCGCTTGGTAAGCTGTTGAACTTATGCGACCCTGTGCTTGAAGTTTCCCAAGCCTAGCCGCCATTTTTTGTTTTTTAGAATCACTTGCAACTTTACCTGCGGCTCCCGCTAAAGGTGCCAGTAAAGTACGCGACAATGTTGAAACAGGGGATTCACCGGGTTGAGCTGAAGCACCTGCCGCTCCAAAACCCGCTTGCATTAAAGCCATTGCAAAATTTAACTTGGCCGAATCATCAGCTTGCTCCACCATGTCATCATAAATTTTAGTATCCATACCCGGAAGTCTACTTATAGCCTCCCTGTCTACATCAAGCTTTATAGGGTACTGAGATCGACCCATCTTTAAAGCTTCCATAGCATTTTTTACGCCGGCACAGGAG
>TARA_R110002074_G_scaffold226256_2_pt1 | contig 15741 bp, 11 predicted proteins | sample TARA_R110002074 | Tara Oceans TARA_R110002074 (sample SAMEA4397215) | marine metagenome | biome: Polar Biome; feature: [MIX] marine epipelagic wind mixed layer (ENVO:01000061); material: water (ENVO:00002006), including particulate matter (ENVO:01000060) such as... | depth 10-100 m
GCCGTACCATACGTCCCAAATATGCCAAGGCAGATGGGCAAGGTGTGCTGATAGGAGAGCTTCCAAGCCGTCCCATAGAAAAATCCATTGCCGAAGCATCGCTTTTGGCGCACATAATGGTAAGCAAATACGTGGACCACCTGCCTTTGTACCGCCAAATACAAATGTTCAAACGCGATTTTGGTTGGAATGCCGCCCAGAGCACTTTTTCCGATTGGGTAAATGGTTGCTGTACGCTACTGGAACCGCTCTACAATAGACTGAAACAGAAAGTCATCTCCAGCGATTATATCCAAGCGGACGAGAGTCCGATAAAAGTACTGGACAAGGACAAGGTCAAGAGCACGCATCAAGGATACCAATGGGTCTATCGCAGTCCATTGCACAATCTGGTGCTTTTCAACTACCGAAGGGGAAGAGGCAGGGCAGGTCCGAAGGAAATATTGGAAAACTACAAGGGCTTCCTGCAATGTGATGGGTATATTGTCTATGATGCTATTGGGCTTCAAAAAGGAATTACCCTTGTTGGGTGCTTGGTACATGCCAGGAGAAAATTCTTTGACGCACAGGACAACGATCCTGAACGGGCAAAACACGCCCTGGGACTATTTGGTCGGATATATGCCCATGAAAGACAGATTAAAATTCTTGCAAAAGACGACCTGGCCCTAAAACAAGAACTTCGAATAAAAGAAATTGCACCACTGATCAAGCAGATCAAGACTTGGATAGAACAGGAAAACCTTAAGGTATTGCCCAAGAGCGCCATTGGTAAAGCAATGGCCTATTACCTGAACCAATACCATAAACTAGAAGTTGTGACACTTGATGCGCGGTTGGAACTGGACAACAACCTTATTGAGAACGCCATTAGACCGCTGGTGCTTGGCAGAAAGAATTATCTGTTTGCAGGTTCGCACCATGCTGCGCAGAACAGCGCAATGCTATATTCTTTCTTTAGCAGCTGCAAGGCCAATGACATAAACCCTAGGCAATGGCTACAATACGTACTGGAGAATATCCCTGATTGGAATATCCAAAACCTAGAAGAACTACTGCCTAACCGTTTTCAAGAAAACATAGACCTGTAGTTGCTCGGATGGATACCGCGTTAAGGATTGAAGCGGCATCCTTTTTGCGAAATTTTATAATAACCAATATTTATTTAAACTAGAAACTGATAATAGTGAGATCCCGAAACAAGTTCGGGACTGCTTCGCAGAAAGATATAGCTGAAAGCCTGACCCGATAGGGTAACGCCCAAATAATAAATATGGGTAACTCTGTTTTAAGAGATGCCTGCCTTCGCAGGAATTTACAAGTCTTGATGCTTGGAATAGGTTTTCCACTTTTCAATACACTGTTGCATATCGTCTGGAATTGGTGTTTCAAACTTTAAGAACTTACCTGTTTTTGGATGTACAAAACCCAAGGTTTTTGCGTGTAGTGCTTGCCGAGGTAAAATCTTAAAACAATTATCTACAAACTGTTTGTATTTGGTAAAAGTTGTGCCTTTTAATATTCTTTCGCCTCCATATCGCTCATCATTAAAAAGGGTGTGCCCAATATGTTTCATGTGCACGCGTATTTGGTGCGTGCGCCCCGTTTCGAGTTTACAAGACACCAAAGTAACGTAGCCCAAGCGCTCTATAACTTTGTAATGGGTAACGGCTGGTTTGCCCTTTTCGGCATCATCATCCAGATAAACCGTATTTTGTAATCGGTTTTTTGGATGGCGCCCAATATTGCCTTCTATAGTACCTTCATCGGCTTCCATATTTCCCCAAACAATGGCCACATATTCGCGTTCGCTAGTTTTATTGGCGAATTGTAACGATAAATGCGCCATGGCTTGTTCGGTTTTAGCAACCACTAAAAGTCCGCTAGTATCTTTATCAATTCTATGCACTAAACCGGGGCGTTCGCTAGAATTATTTGGCAAATTATCAAACCGATATATTAACGCGTTAATAAGTGTGCCAGAATAATTTCCATGTCCCGGATGCACCACCATACCTGGTGGTTTATTTACTACTAAAAGCGTATCATCTTCATAAACCACATCAATGTCCATATCTTCGCCTACCAATAAATTTTCAAAAGGCGGATGCGAAAACAATACTCTAATTTGGTCGTTAGGTTTTACTTTGTAATTCGATTTTACGGGGATATCATTTACAAAAATACTTCCGTTTTTTGCTGCGGCTTGAATTTTGTTTCGTGTAGCGTTTTCAACAAAATTCATTAAATATTTATCTATCCTAAGTGGCGTTTGCCCTTTATCTACGGTAAAAGCATGGTGCTCGTAAAGATTATCTTCGTCTGGTAATTGCGGTGTGTAATCTGTCATAATTATGGTCGGTTGCCATTACCCAAAACCAAATCGATAACCGATGTTTTAGCAAGCTCATCACCCTCATTTATAGTGCTTCCTTTATGAGTCATTTTAAGTACCAAATCCTTACCTATATTGTTAACATATGTTATTTTACCAACTTTAAACCCTAAGGCTTCAAGTGTGGGTTTCGCTTGTCTAAAGGTTTTTTCCTTTAAATCCGGAACTAGTATTTTTCTATAACCAGATGGGTTAAGTGTTATGTATATTTTCCTGTCTTCTTTTACTTTTGTTCCTGCGGGTGGTTCCTGTTCAATAACCGAAAATTTCGGATAATCTGGATTGTAATTTGCCGAATCTTGTATTTGCATCACCAAATTGTTCTCTTTTAATGCTATTTGGGCCACACTAATGGATTTCCCTGTTAAATCTGGCACCGTTTCAAACTCCCCATGATTTGTAGAAACATTTAACCATTTTAACATGATAAAACACAATACAACAATCGCGACTACTGCTAATAAAATTTGTTTTAAAAATGTTTTACTGGTAAGAAATTTAATAACGCTCATTTAATGAATTTTGGATACGCAAATATATAAAAACAGAACTGTTTTTTGTTTTGCAATATATATGATATTTTAGCTTAACTTATAATAGTTACGTTTTATTGTTGCTATTTGGTTGTAAATAAAGATTATTAGTATTTAGAGTTTAAATATTTTGGGCGTTACCACAAGGGTCGGGCTATCCGTTACAAGTCCTCGCACCTCCGGGCTGTGGGCTTTCCACTGCTATCCCTAACGCGCTGCCGAATTTCATTTAAACTTTAAAACTAGTTTTCTATTTGTGTAATCGATTTTAGAAATAAGATTCCCTCCTTCGAGGGAATGACAAAATAATATTAATGAAAAAAAATATTGCCATAATTATGGGTGGGTATTCCAGTGAGTACCAAATTTCCTTAAAGAGTGGAAACGTTGTTTTTGAAACACTTGACACTTCAAAATACAACGCCTACCGTATTCATATTTTTAAAGATAAATGGGTTTATGTTGATGAGGACGATATTGAAATACCCATTGACAAAAATGATTTTTCGATAAATATAGATAGTTTTAAAATTACTTTCGATTGTGTTTTTAACGCCATACACGGGTCGCCAGGTGAAGATGGGTTTATGCAAGCTTATTTTGAGTTATTGAATATTCCACAAACTAGCTGTAACATGTATCAAGCAGGATTAACGTTTAATAAACGTGATTGCTTAAGTGTGCTGAAACCCCATGGGATTAAAACTGCGGAATCGTTTTACCTAAATCTTGGTGATACCATAAATGAAGATGATATTATTGCAAAAGTGGGTTTACCATGTTTTGTAAAAGCCAATAAAGCGGGTAGTAGTTTTGGGATTACGAAAGTGCATAAAAAAGACGATTTACAAACTGCTATAGGTGTCGCTTTTAAAGAAGATGACGAAATTATAATTGAATCGTTTTTGGATGGTATCGAGGTATCGGTTGGCGTTATTAAATATAAAGGGAAAACTAAAGTATTACCGATTACCGAAATTGTTTCTGAAAATGATTTCTTTGATTATGAAGCTAAATACCTTGGTAAATCTCAAGAAATTACTCCTGCACGCTTAACCAAAGAACAGGAAAGCAAAGTGAATACCCTTGCTAAAAAAGTTTACGATATTTTAAAAATGAGCGGCTTTAGCCGAAGTGAATATATTTTTAAAGATGGTGAACCCCATTTATTGGAAATAAATACGGTACCCGGATTAACACGGGAAAGTATATTACCACAACAGGCAGCAGCAGCTGGTATTGGTATGAGTGACTTATTTGAAAGCGCTATTGAATCCTCACTTAATCCCTCCTAAGGAGGGAAACTGATTTCCTAAACAAAGATTTGTATATTTACCTCATATTAATTTCTCCCCTTAGGGGAGATTAAGAGGGGCAGAATGAAACGAGCCATATTTCCAGGATCTTTTGATCCATTGACATTAGGACACTACGATATTATAAAACGTGGTGTGACACTTTTTGATGAAATTATTGTGGCTATTGGGGTGAATTCCGATAAAAATTATATGTTTTCTCTTGATGAACGAAAAACGTTTATTGAAAAGGCTTTTGCAGACGAACCAAGAGTAAAAGTGGTGACTTACAAAGGCTTGACCGTCGATTTTTGTAAAGAAAATAATGTGCCTTTTATTTTGCGTGGTTTAAGAAATCCAGCCGATTTTGAATTTGAAAAAGCCATTGCACATACCAATCGAGACCTTGCGCCTATTGAAACGGTCTTTTTATTAACTTCTGCAAGCACCTCTTATATCGCCTCCTCTATTGTGCGTGATGTAATTAGAAATAATGGCGATTACACCAAATTGGTTCCCGATAGTGTTCGGGTGAAATAAACTAGTTGTCAGTCGCATAGTTGTCAGTCGCAGTCACGGTTTTCAGTTTTCAGTAACTTTATAGTTCTAACTTCTAACTAAACTAAAACTTATATTCTGAAAGGCCTTTGGTGAATGCCTCAGGGTTTTCGGCTAAGTGATAACGTGGATCGTCAATATCTTCAACAATAACTTCTCTAAATTTAGGGCTTGATTTATAAAGTAGGATTTTACAATCTTCACTTAAATGTTTAAGCTTGATTGTTTTGCCTTCAGCTTCATATCTATTCACTAAATTAAAAATAGCTTCCAAAGCGGAATGATCGCTTATTCGAGATTCTACAAAGTCAATTTCAACGTTGTCGGGATCATTTTTTACATCAAACTTATCGTTAAAAGCAAGTATGGAACCGAAGAATAATGGCCCCCAAATTTCATAAACTTTAGTGCCATCTTCACGCATGCGCTTACGTGCACGAATACGTTTTGCATTTTCCCAAGAAAATACCAACGCACTAATAATAACACCCGCAATTACGGCAATGGCTAAGTCGAAAATAACGGTTAACGCCGATACGGTAACCAATACAATAACATCACTTAATGGGATTTTATTTAAAATCCTGAAACTACTCCAAGCGAATGTACCAATAACTACCATAAACATAACGCCGACAAGGGCTGCTATGGGTACTTGCTCAATTAAGCCCGATGCAAACAGAATGAAAATTAATAATAAAATAGCAGCGACAATGCCTGAAAGCCTTCCTCTACCACCGCCTTTAATATTGATGATAGATTGCCCAATCATAGCACAACCGCCCATGCCACCAAACAAGCCCGTAACAATATTTGCGCCTCCTTGTGCTAAACATTCTCGGTTTGCATTACCTCTGGTTTCGGTTAATTCGTCTATTAAATTAAGTGTCATTAATGATTCAATTAACCCAATAGCTGCAAGGATTAAAGCATATGGCCCAATAAATTTAAGTGTTTGCCAGTTAAAAGGCACTTTGCTAAAAATAGCTGTTTGAAATTTCGGTAAGCCACCTTTTAAGCCTTCACCTCCACCATCACGAATAAAACTACCCACTGTGGCGACATCTAAATCTCCAAAAATAACAATAGCGGAAACTACCAAAATAGCGACTAAAGCTTCGGGTAGTTTTTTTGTTAGCTTAGGTAAACCAAACATAATTCCCATGGTTAAAACCACTAAACCAAGCATAGTCCAAAGTTGCGTACCGGTAAAATAATCACCCGACGCATCTTTAAACATCCCTAATTGTGAAAGGAAAATAACGATTGCTAGTCCATTAACGAAACCCATCATTACGGGGTGCGGAATCAATCTTACAAACTTACCAAGTTTAAAAACACCTGCGAGTATTTGTATAATTCCCATTAAGATAACGGTTGCAAACAAGTAGTAAAGTCCTAGTTGCTCACCTTCAGCACCAAAGGCATTTCCTTCGGCCACTAAACTTACCATAACCACAGCCAAAGCACCGGTTGCGCCACTAATCATTCCCGGGCGACCTCCAAAAATGGAGGTAATTAGCCCAATCATAAACGCTGCATACAGACCAACTAACGGATCTACACCGGCCACAAAAGCAAATGCAACAGCCTCAGGAACAAGTGCTAAAGCCACTGTAATTCCGCTTAAAATATCGTTTTTGGCGTTCGCTGCACGCTTTCTAATAAACTCAGTCATGATTGTTTTTTAAAGCAGCAAATTTACATTTAATATCTTGTGCAGCAAGAAGAAGGCTGGATTTATAAAATTAAACCGACTAAAACGTTTGAGGGGACTAATCACAAATTCTTAAATAGACTCTAAATTCTAATGAAGCATTAAAAACTGAATTTGAAACAAAAAAACAAACTGACGAAAATTTTGCCAAAAATTGGTATGCACAATTAGATTGGATTCACAAACACAGTGAACATTACGAGAAAGCACATTTACAATATCCTGTTTATAGGATTAATTAAGTAAAACTGTTTTTTGGGGGTTCTGTGGAAGCTTGACTTTATCAGAAAAAGAATAAAAACATAATCTATCGATTTAAAAACCCAAAATATCATATTATGACAATAATCATATTTCAGATAAAATATGTCTAGTATCTTTAGCTATTATTTATTTGATTCGTGTAATTATTAAATTACTTATTATGGCAACATCCACAAACACTTCAAAATTGTTTAGAATTATATTAGGGGTATTCTTAATTTTATATGCTTTAAACCAATTTTTGCATATCGTACCATTTACATATGGCGAAATGCCAGAAAACACAAGGGATTTTATAGATGCCGTGGTTGCTTATTTACCTTATTTATATATTTTAGAAATTCTAATTGGGTTACTTTTAACAATCAATAAATGGACTCCATTCATTTTAATTGTATTATTTCCTTTAACTATTTCTTTCTTGATCTTTAATATTTCAAATAACGATTTTAGCAAAATTTGGACCTCACTACTAGTTGCTTTTTTAAATATTGTACTATTAATACAATATAAGGAGAAATATAAACCACTATTTTCTTAAAAAGGATTTCACAAAAAAGGTTTCATAATTATGAAGCTTTTTTTGTGAAAATTGATATTCATTTGAATTAAGACTTGATTTTTCAATGATATAAGTGGTTGATGTAAAAAACTGCCTAATTTTTGAATTTGCGGAAGTTTGAATTTGTCAAAAAAATGATAAATTCGTTTAACTTCAGGTAAAAAACAATATCAATAAAATTTATATCCGTGAGGAACATTTTGGTGCATCTAAATAGAACAATATTAGACAAACAAAATATTGTTTTTTAAAGAGTAGTTTGCAAATATTGAACGGTCGATATAAAAACAAAACAGCGAACTTTAAAAAAACGAGCAGAATAAAATGAAAAACCTATAAAAAAAAGAATAGTGCAAAAAACATAGCAATTGCGACAATAAAAAAAAACGAAAAAAACAGCTGGAACTGCAACCACAAGGCAAAACCACTTAAAAATCCATAAGCGGAATTTTTAAAAACAATATTTATGAAAGATTTGAAAATAAAATTTGTAATAGGTTTCGTGATATTTACTTTTTTATATTCTTGTTCAATTAGTGATGGCGAACCTAAAGAGGAAAAACCATATTATTCCTTCAAGACAGATGACCAACCATTTTTATTGAATAATTATAACAATCCTTTAATGCGACTTGTATTCAAGAATCAAGAAAATGCGGAATTATCTTTCATTTTTAAAAACTTTGAACAATATAAAGAAGCTTATATCCCTTTAGGAGGAGGCTTCGGGCCAGTCTGGGGGCCTGCCAGTATCGCATTTTATTATGATGTTCGCAGATTCGACTTTAAGTTTGAGCAATTCCAAGAACCTCTTGCGGATTTGGAATTTTACTTTAGCAGATTTTCGGACACCTTACGTGGTGGCATCCAATTTCCTCTATGGAATATCGATAAATATTATCTTTCGTCAGAACCAATTGACTTTGCCATTACTAAATTTGCAATTACGATTAATGGTGTTACGTATAATGATGTAATAAAAATAAATTCTGGTGAAACTTCGGAGGAATATATGATTGGACCATTTCCACGAAACGTGAACGTGTTATACTATGATTTACGTTTTGGATTGATTGGATTTGATGATCTTCATGGAGGAGAATGGAGGTTACAGCAATAATAAATTGTTCTAATTTAGTGACAATCCATTAAAAAAAATGTCACCAGCATCTTTTTGAATATAAGTTAATAAGCCTGTTCACTTGCTGAGTCATGTGATCAAAGACATCTTTACTGATGTCAATTCCATAAATTTCTTTATATTTAATATTTTAAATATGCCATTAAAAGATTTTTCTATATTAGGTTTAATATACTGTTTAAGTATTTCTCTTACTTATTCACAAGATAAATATTTTACACTATTTGATTCTATCACGGGAATTGAAACTTCTGGACTATATAATGGCCCAAGATATTATGAGCTTTATAAAAATACTAAAAGCAATACATTATATTTTAAATCTACAGATTTTGTTGATGGTTCAGTTATATATGATAATCAACCTCACTTCAAAACAAAATTAAAGTTAAACATAAATGAAGATTTTTTGATATGTAAACCTGAAGGAAATAAAAGCTTTTTTAGCTTCAAGTTAATTTCTGAGAAAGTAAAAGAATTTACTCTGGAAAACCACAAATTTGTAAGACTTAAAAATAACGAAATACTAGAATCTGTTTATGCAAACGGTTTTTTTGAAGCTGCTTATTCTGGGGAAAAGTTGACTCTTTATATTAAACATCACAAGTCTATAAAAAAGATGCTGGATAAAAAAAATGTAACTTATAAATTTTTAGTTAGTAACACCTATTTTCTGTATCACAAAAATCAATTTAATAAAATAAAATCTGCCAAATCGATTAAAAAAATCCTACCTGAAAGAGATAGAGAAATCAAAGATTTTTTTAAAGCATATAAATTACTACGTGTAAATAATACTGATACGTTTATGGTTAAACTCATAGGCTATTTAGATGAAAATTTAGTAAGCAACAACAAATAGTACAAATTTATATTATAAATGCGGAGTTTTTAAAAGCGATTTTAAAGTAATAAAGCATTTTTAATTAAATATTAAATATGAAGAAGTTAATTTTAAGTTGTTTGCTGTTTTTTAGTTTTCAATTTGTTTTTTGTCAAACAGATCAATCTATTTCAATAGATTTTAAAGGATTATCGCAAAAACAAGCTTTACTTAAATTAGAAAGTATAATTAACTACACCTTTTATTTTCAAGAGGATTGGTTTGACGACTCAACACCTCTAAATATTAGTTATGATGCTGCTTCCCTAGAAACAATTTTAAGCAACTTTTTTAAAAACTCAGCTATTAATTATTTAATATATGAGGATAAAATTATATTAACGACTAATAGCATAGTCTATAACACACTCCCAAAAGATTATTTTAAAGAAGAAAGCATTCCTGTTTTTAACACTAATAAAATGCCTGTTTTTTATAATGATTATACAACAAATGATTCAAATAAAAACTCTGAAATTATAACCATTGGGAAACAAAATATAAATTCCAACCAAAGTACTTTTATCCTTTCAGGCACTCTAAAAAACGAAAACACAAATGAGCCCATACAAAACATGGTAATTTCCATTAAAGATAAAAATAGTAATACCGTAACTAATAGTAAGGGTTATTTTAGTATTGAAGTACCGGCTGGTTTAATTATTTTAGAAACAAAACTCTTTGGATACGAAGACATTCAGAAAGAGATTATAGTATATGGCAATGGTTCAATAAAGCTCAATGTTTCTGAAAGTGCTCAACAGCTTGACGAAGTAATTATTGAATCCAACGCAAATAAAAACATAAAGGATGCTGTTGTTGGTATAACAAAAATCAATACAGCTGGAATTAAAAATATTCCTGTTGTACTTGGAGAAAGAAATATTTTAAAAGTCGCTACAACTTTGCCTGGAATAAAAACAGCAGGAGAAGGGGCGATTGGATACAATGTTAGGGGAGGAAGAGCAGATCAAAATTTAATATTACTTGATGATGCGATACTTTATAATCCTTCACATTTTTTAGGGTTTTTCTCTGCACTGAATCCATTTACCACTGGAAGTGCCGATATTTATAAAGGGAGCATTCCTGTAGAATTTGGAGGGCGGCTATCTTCTGTGTTTGATATTAAAACTAAAGACGGAAATCAAGAAAAGCTAACTGGAGAGGGTTCAATAGGACCAATAACTGCCAATCTTAGTATAGAGACACCACTAATAAAAAACAAATCGTCTTTAGTAGCTGGGGTTAGGGCAACCTATTCTGATTGGGTTTTAAAATTACTTGATGAAGAATCATTAAAAAATAGTCAAGCCTCTTTTTATGATGGTGTAATAAAATACAATCATAAAATAAATGAAAAGAATAATATTAAATCTACTTTATATTATAGCAATGATGTATTTAGTATAACGACAGATTCAATATTTAGTTACAATAATCTATTAGCTTCGGTTAAATGGGATCATACTTTTAACGCTAAAAACAAAGGCGAATTAATAGCAGTAAGCAGTCAGTATAAATATGGCATTGAATTTGAGGCAAATGCTAACACTGATTTTGATTTTGACTATACGATAAACGAATCACAAATCAAACTAAAAATGAAATATTTGCATAGTAAAAAACATAAGTTTGATTATGGAATTAGTAGTAAACTCTACAGAATAAACCCCGGGAATATTAAACCATTGGGCAGTAATTCTATCGTTGAAAAGAAAAGCATAAATGAAGAGAAAGGTTTAGAGTCTGCTATATATGTTTCAGATTTGTTTGAAGTAAATGATAAGCTCCTTCTCGATTTCGGTTTAAGATATTCTGTTTTTACTGCACTTGGAAAATCAACCCAAAACATTTACCAATCTGGTGTTCCCAAAAACTCTGAAACAGTTATAAATACACGTGATTTTGGTAATAATGAAGCCATAAAAACGTATGGTGCTCCAGAGTTACGTTTATCATTAAGATATTTTCTCTCTCCAAGCATTTCCGTTAAAGCCAGTTATAACAAAACGATTCAATATTTACATCTGTTATCAACTAATACAACTGTATCTCCTACAGACACCTGGAAATTATCGGATTTAAATATTAAACCTCAAATAGCAGATCAATTTGCTTTAGGGTTCTATAAAAATTTCGAGGACAGTGGTTTTGAGCTCAGTATTGAAGGTTACTACAAAAAAATGAGCAATCTTCTCGATTATAAAGTTGGTGCTGAACTCATACTAAATGAAAACATTGAGCAAGAACTTTTACAAGGTGAAGGTAAAGCTTATGGTGCTGAAATTTTAATAAAAAAAGAAAAAGGAAAACTTAACGGTTGGCTAGGATATAGCTATTCCAGAGCATTAGTAAAATTAGATAGTGACATACTACAAGAGCGTGTTAATGATGGTGAATTCTTTCCAGCAAATTACGATAAGCCTCATGATATTAGCCTTGTTGCAAATTATAAACTTACAGAACGTTATAGTATTTCTACAAATTTTACTTACCAAACAGGAAGACCCATTACTTATCCTGTTGGTAAATTTATTTTTGCTGGAGAAGAGCAGGTGTTATACAGTGATAGAAATCAATTTAGAATTCCAGATTATTATCGTTTGGATTTAGGAATTAATATAGAGGGAAACCACAAAATAAAAAAATTAGCACACAGCTTCTGGAATATATCGGTATATAATGTTTTAGGTAGAAATAATCCTTTCTCTGTATTTTTCGTAACCGAAAATGGAAAAATTCAAGCCTACAAAACATCTGTTTTTTCAATTCCCGTTCCAACTATAACCTATAATTTTAAATTTTAACATGAAAACTATAGCCGAAAAAATTATTTATTTCATTCTCTTTATTATGGTATTCAGTTGTAAAGAGCCTTTTGAAATAGAGTCTATAACTTTTGAGGATGCTTTAGTTGTTGAAGGCACTATTACTAACGAAATGAAAAATCAAGAAATAAATATTTCAAGAACATTTTTACTAAATGAAAACGAGCCAGCTATTGAAAACAATGCCCAGGTAAGAGTTGAAGATAGTCAGCAAAATATATATACATTTTCTCAAGACACTACAGGTAAATATATCTCTAATATCCCTTTTATGGTACAAGAGAATATAACCTACAAACTTTTTATAACAACAAATGACGGAAAACGATATGAGTCTCTTAATGTTGAATTGACACCGACCTCTACAATAACCAGATTATATGCTGAATTTGATCCTGTTGATGATAATGTAAAAGTTTTTGTTGATAGCGATAATGAAAATAGCGAAACCCAGTTTTTTAGATATGAATATGAAGAAACTTTTAAAATTGTAGCTCCTAAATTTGAACCTACTTTCAATGCAGAAATAATTAATTTAGACACAAGTGAAGATCTTGAAATATTATTAACGTATGACATAATTCTGGTTCCAAAAACACAACAAGAACAACAAGAACAGATATGTTTTACCACTGATAAATCATTTGGCATTAGGCAAACATCTACAACCGAACTTGATAACAATGTGGTTTTTAGGTTCCCAGTTAGAATTATTAATAAAGATGATAGCATATTAAGAGAACGGTATAGTATACTAGTAAAGCAATTTGTGCAAAGTATAGAGTCTCATACTTTTTACAGAATAATTAATGAATTAGGGGGCATTGAGAGCTTACTTTCTGAAAATCAGCCTGGGTTTGTAGCCGGTAATATAATATCACCAGATAATGAGAGTGAAAAAGTATTGGGTTTTTTTGAAGTAGCATCTGTCTCTTCAAAAAGGATTTATTTCGATTATACAGATTTTAACTTATCAAAGCCAATGTATTTTTATGATTGTGAATACAGTGCAGACCCTAGAAATGTAAACCATCTTAGATTGGATTACAGCATTACAGGTCTAGCTCCTGGCACTTTTCCAGAACGATTAACTTTATTTCAATTATTAACCAATAGTAATTATAAATATTGGTCTAATGCGGGTGGAGCTATTTACTTTATCGTTAGTCCAGAATGTGGTGATTGTACGTCATTTTCTTCTAATATAATACCAGACTTTTGGGAAGATTAATTATGATGAACATGCTTAAAAAAATATTAGTATTAGTGTTATTAAGCTCAAGTTGCTTAATGCAAAGCCAGATAAAAAAGTCTCCGTTAACCGAGACATTTAACATGTCTATTCCTCAAGAAAAAACATATATACAGACCAATACCAACTTGTTGTTAGCTGGCGAATATTTATACTACAAGGTATATTGTTTAGAAGAAAAGACCGGAACATATAGTAAGATTAGTAAATTGGCTTATGTTGAATTGGTCGGATCGAATAATAATGTTGTTTTTAAACATAAACTTAAATTAGAAAATAGTAATGCTCAAGGCGATTTTTTTATTCCTTCTACTATTTTGACTGGAAATTACAAACTTATTGTATATACTAACTGGAGTAAAAATAAAGCTTATAATAGTTTTTATGAGCATGACATATATATCCTAAATCCTTTTACAACTGAGGTTCAAAAGATAATATCTAGCAAAACTAAAATGGATACAGTAATAGTTCAACAAAGCAATACTATTGAAGATTCTGTGATCTACACTCCAGAATTAAAGCTTTCGACAAATAAAGAGATCTACAATACTCGTCAAAAAGCAACAGTTACCCTTACTAGTGATAATTACAAAACACATCGGGGTAACTATTCACTATCAATTAGGAAACTAGATTCAATTGAGATTATTAAAGGTTTTAAATTAAAATCCAGTGTAATAAAAACTCCAGATGACATCTTTTATTTACCAGAATTAAGAGGAGAAATTATTTCAGGGAAGATAAAAGCATTAAATGCTTCTTCAGTAGCAAATATAGCGGTGACATTATCTATACCAGGAAAAGACTATATTTTTAAAATAGTACAAACCAATGCCGAAGGACAATTCTTCTTTAACATTAGAGAAGATTATAATAGTAGCAGTGTAATCATTCAAGTTCAGGAACCAAATAAAGAAGACTATAAAATAGTAATAGATGAGAAAATATTTAATAATTATGATTATTTAAACTTTAGTGGATTAGAATTAAATCCAAATATCAAATCTTGGTTAGAGCAACGTAACATTAGAAATCAAATAGAGAATGCTTATTTCGCCGTTAAATCGGATAGTATTTTGCAAAATAAATTAAACGATGAATCGTTTTTTTATCCAATTGCTACCGCTTATGTTTTAGATGATTATACTCGATTTAATACAGTAAAAGAAACTTTTGTTGAAATTATAACTACGGCTAGTTTAATTAAGAAAGATGGAGATAATAAATTTGTTTTGTTTGGTAACAAAAACACAGAAATAGATGATGCTTCCACTCATTTAAACCCATTAATTTTAGTAGATGGCTTAGTAATTCAAAATAATGAAGATATTATAAATTATAGTGCAAAAAATATAGAAAGCATAAGCATTGTAAATAGTAACTATATTTATGGCTCAAAATTTTTTGATGGTATAATTGCGTTTGTAACTAAAAAAGGAGATTTTAAAATTTCTAAAAATAGTAAGCACTTAAAACAAATAGAACTAAAAAGTCCGCTTAACGAAAAACTCTATTATATGCCAAACTATAATAAGAAGTTAAATCGCATTCCTGATTTTAGAAATCAATTATTGTGGAAACCAAATGTAATACTAAATGAAGATGAGGTAACTATAGAGTTTTTCACTTCCGACAATGTTGGCAAGTATTCAGTAAAACTGGAAGGTTATACAGTAGAAGGTGTTCATATCACAAATACTAAAAACATTATTGTTTCTAACAAATAAATCAGTAAAAGGTATTAATTCTTGGAGTTGAAACTAACAATGAAAGAATAAAAGTTGGAGTATATACTATCGAAGATTACGAGCTTTTTGAATATCATGTTTGATTATAAAGAATTTTGCTTGGGATACTTACCATATAACTCTTCAAGCTGGTTTCCTGACTTTAAAGTTGGACAATAAAAGTACGAGAGTAGATTTGCTTATCTGGAAAGCTAGTGACGAAAAATTAAAATTAATTGTGGAATGTGACGGATTTAAATTTCATAACACAAAAGAAAAATCTGTAAGAGATAGATTATATAAATCGAAAGGATATCAAGTTATTATATTTTCTGGAACAGAAATATAGAAAGACCCTGTTAGAGTCAGTAATGAATTATATGATTTCATTGAAAATTATGAAGTAAAAACCAGTGCCTAACAAAGACGTATATAAAAAATTGCTAATTTTAGCTTAACCAAAGTGAGTTGCTCGTTTACTAGCTTCTGATTTCCCTTCGAAAAAATCCTCGCACTCAAACATGCAACTTCTATATAGGGCTTGCTGATTTTCAGAGAGCTTTTAATTTATGATTTTGAT
>TARA_R110002074_G_scaffold145079_1_pt1 | contig 15740 bp, 18 predicted proteins | sample TARA_R110002074 | Tara Oceans TARA_R110002074 (sample SAMEA4397215) | marine metagenome | biome: Polar Biome; feature: [MIX] marine epipelagic wind mixed layer (ENVO:01000061); material: water (ENVO:00002006), including particulate matter (ENVO:01000060) such as... | depth 10-100 m
TCAGCATCATGAACAAACCCTGAAGAATCGGATAAGGTAACAACTTTTCCTCCTAATTCAGTTGCTTTTTCACAAGCATATTGTGCAACGTTTCCAGATCCAGAAATAACAACTGTTTTCCCTTTAAAAGAATCGCCCTTTGTTGCTAGCATGTTTTTTGCAAAATAAACCGCTCCATAGCCTGTAGCTTCAGGTCTAATTAAAGAGCCTCCATATGTTAGCCCTTTACCTGTTAATATGCCTGTAAATTCATTTCTAAGTCTTTTGTATTGCCCAAACATAAACCCTATTTCGCGTCCTCCAACACCAATATCTCCTGCGGGAACATCTGTGTTAGCACCAATATGACGAAAAAGTTCGCTCATGAATGATTGGCAAAAACGCATTACTTCGTTATCGGATTTTCCTTTTGGGTTAAAATCCGATCCTCCTTTACCGCCTCCCATTGGCAAAGTGGTCAATGAGTTTTTAAATACTTGCTCAAAGCCCAAGAATTTAAGGATACTCAAATTTACGCTTGGGTGAAAACGCAATCCTCCTTTATATGGCCCAATTGCCGAATTAAACTCAACCCTAAAGCCTCTATTTACTTGGGTATTCCCATTATCATCAATCCATGGCACTCTAAAAATAATGGTCCTCTCTGGCTCCACCATTCTTTCAAGTAGCATTTTGCCTTGGTATTTTGGGTTTTCTTCAATAAACGGGATTACCGTTTCCGCAACTTCGTGCACTGCCTGCATAAATTCTGGCTCTCCACCATTTCTTTCTTTAACAAGCTCTAAAAATGCATCAATTTTAGCTTTCATTTATGTAATTTTGAAGTAATAATAAATTATTGAATTTTTATGACGACAAATATCTTAAAAAATAACAGACTTTTTTTTATAATTTCACAATAACTTTTTAATATTTGTTGTTATTGATGTTGAGCAGAGATTTTTTACTAAATATCACATTTGGTCGGATTTATTTGTTCTTTCGTCGAAGTTTTTTATATTTGTTCTTGTAAAAGCCCTAAAAGGCAATAGTTACTATGCTTAAACAGTTAGTTTTACTAATATGCTTGTTAGCCTTTGTGCAAACATCATTTTCTCAATTAGGGTTTTCCCATGAAATTGGGGTAATTGCAGGTCCTGTTCAGTTTAGATCAGATTTTGGGCAGCGATTAAATGAGAAAAATAACTTTAAGAATTCGGGATATGGCATTGGCTTGGTGCATTATTTAAACTTTGCATACAGCTCAGATTGTAATTGTTATACTACCTATACTTATTTTAACGATCACTTTAAGTTAAGAAATGAAATTTCCTACAATAAGACCCAATTAGAACATAATGGTGAATGGGTGGCTCCTTACCGAACAACTCCTGAAGCTGATCAATTAAGAGCACACACAGGAGTTGCCGAAAATTTTGATATTGGGACTCAAATAGAATTTTTCCCTAAAAGTATTAGGGATTTTCAAGGTTTTGCATATAAGTTTGCGCCTTTTATAAGTCTTGGTGTTCATTATACCTACTCTACCCCTGAAGTCTCCACAACCTATGGCGATGGCGACATCACAAACCCTAATAACTTCTATTCATTTTGGGAACCAGGTTCGGTTAGTGATAAAGCAAGAGGTGGCTGGTCCATAGTTACAAGTGTAGGCACAAGATATAAGCTCAGTATCCTTTCGGATCTTATGATAGACCTTCGGTGGCAATACTATGGGCATGATTGGGTTGATGGTTTAAATCACCAACTTAACTCCAATAAGTTCAATGACTGGTTATTGTGGCTTAATGTAGGTTATGTTTACTATTTAGATTAAACTTAGTGCTTGTTTTAAATCGTTTATTAGATCTTCATGATCTTCAATTCCAACGCTCAATCTAATTAAAGAGTCCACAACGCCCGTTTTTTCACGCTCTTCTTTAGGGATACTTGCATGTGTCATACTTGCTGGATGCCCAGAAAGTGATTCTACGCCTCCTAAAGATTCTGCTAGCGTGAATATTTTAAGGTTTTCAACTATCTTAATTGACTTTTTGTAATCATTCCCTTTAGTGGTAAACGATAACATCCCTCCAAAACCTTCCATTTGCTGTTTGGCTACATCATGATTTGGGTGTGTTTTAAACCCTGGCCAATACACTTTTTCGATTTTGGGGTGAGACGCCAAAAATTCAGCAACGGCTTTTCCATTTTCACAATGCCTCTGCATTCTTATATGTAATGTTTTTATCCCTCTAAGTACTAAAAAACTGTCTTGTGGCCCACAAACAGCACCACTCGCATTTTGAATAAAATACAGTTTTTCGGCTAGCTCCTTATCTCTTAGCATTAATGCTCCCATAACAACATCACTATGCCCTCCTAAATATTTTGTTGCGGAATGCATTACAATATCTGCTCCTAAATCCAACGGACGTTGCAAATAGGGTGTGGCAAAAGTATTATCGACAGCCAACAATACATTGTGTTTTTTTGCAACAGTCGCCAATGCTTTAATATCAATAATATTCAACATTGGATTTGTAGGTGTTTCAGTCCAAATTAATTTTGTATTTGCATTAATGTGTGTTTCAACATTAGCAACACTTTCCATACCTACAAAATGAAACTTAATGCCAAATTTTTCAAAAACATGCTTAAAAAGTCTATACGTTCCACCATATAAATCGTTGGTAGAGATCACCTCGTCTCCAGGTTCTAGAAGCTTGATTACTGCATCGATAGCAGCTAACCCAGATCCAAAAGCTAAACCGTAATTTCCGTTTTCAATGCTTGCAAAAGCATTTTCCAAGGCTTTACGTGTTGGATTGTGGGTTCTTGAATATTCAAAGCCCTTGTGCCCTCCAGGAGTACTTTGGGCATAGGTAGATGTTTGATAAATTGGAGGCATTACAGCTCCATAAGCTGGGTCGTGTTCTTGTCCTCCGTGAATTGTTTTGGTGTTAAACTTCATCTTTTTTATTATTTGCAACAAATGTATATATAATTCGTTGTAATCAAAAAGTAAACAATATCTTTAAACTATTAATTCAAAATAATTGAATTTGAAAACAAAATTTGTCCCTTACCTTTTTTTAATAGTTCTTTTTTCTTGTGAAGAAATGACTTTAGTAAGTTTTACTGAAACCAATGCACTTTATGAAGATAATGCCATTATCGAGCTAAATATTCCTAAGGCTGAAGGATCGTCGGAGAAATCTCAATTAATTAATAACGTAATCGAAAATCATATAGCAAATATGCTTGTGTTTTTGGATGAGCCCTCTGATACACTTCAATTAAATTATGCTATTAAGTCCTTTGATTCTGAATACAAAGCTTTTAAAGATGGTTTTAGTGAAAATGCTATGGTTTGGGATGCTAGTTTTGATGGAGAGGTAACTTACCAATCGTCTGAACTCATTTCTATTGCTATAAATAGTTATGTAAATTCTGGTGGTGCGCATGGCAACTTAAATGTGACATTTTTAAATTTTGATGCTTCAGGAACTCTTTTAAGTTTTGATGATTTGTTTACAGATAGAAAAGGTTTAACCAAGGTTGTTAAAACGTATTTTGATGAAGAAACTAAAGATAATGAGCTTGACTATTTTTTTGACGAGCCATTTCATCTACCTGAAAACATTGGTTTTAATGACGAAGGTGTTGTCTTTTTTTACAATGTTTACGAAATAGCATCTTATGCGGACGGAATAACAGAATTTACAGTTCCTTTTGAAGCCATTTATGGTTATTTAAATATGTATTAGTCTTTTGGTTTGGTTAGTTTTTTAATTATTGGCTCTACAGTTAATCCTTGTCCTATTATAGAAAATGCCACAATAATATAAGTTATCACCAAAAATAGTTCTTTGTGCATTTCTTGTGTTAAACTTAATGCCAAGGCAATAGAAATACCTCCTCTTAAGCCTCCCCATGTCATTATTAAGTTTGTGTTTGGAACAAACTCCAATTTTTTATCAAAAAACTTAATTGGTGCCCAAAGTGATGCAAATCTTGCTAGAAGTACAATTGGAACACCTAATAATCCGGCTATAATATAGCTGCCCTCAAATGTTAATACCAACATTTCCATGCCAATCATTACAAATAAAATTGTATTCAATAATACATCTATTAGTTCCCAAAACTTGTCGACATAAGCTTCAGTTAACTCGGACATTGCTGTGTTTCTAACAGTATCATTCCCAACAATTAATCCTGCCGTGACCATCGCCAAAGGAGCTGACAAGTGCAGGTTTTGTGCTATATGTGTGCCTCCCATAACAGCTGCAATGGTAATAATAACTTCTATTTCGTAACTATCTATGGAGCGCATCATTCTATAGGTAATCCATCCTAAAATGGCTCCAAGTAATATGCCTCCAATAACTTCAACACCAAACAATTTTACAATTTCCATCATCTCAACATTACCAGATGATGATGAAGCAAAATTAAAAATGGTCAAAAACACCACTACTCCAACACCATCGTTAAATAGCGATTCACCAACTATTTTTGTTTCAAGCTTTTTAGGTGCTCCTGCTTTTTTTAGTATACCCAGAACAGCAATTGGGTCTGTTGGAGAAATTAATGCCCCAAATAACAAACAGTAAATAAAATCGACTTCTAAGCCAACTAATTGAAGCATATAAAACATACTGATACCAACTAAAAACGTTGACATTATCACACCTACTGTCGCAAACACAAATACTGGCCATCGTTGTACTTTTAGCTGCGCAAAATTAGTGTGCAAAGCTCCAGCAAAAAGCAAGAAACTTAACATAATATCAAGTAAAACGGTTTTAAAATCTATTTGGGTTATTAGTTCTTTTTCCCTCAGTAATAAGGTGTCGTCAAATTGTCCAATCACTACTACTGCTAGCGTGAATACAATTGTTATAATCATTAAGCCTATGGTTATTGGCAATTTTAAAAACCTTACGTTTATATACCCAAAAACGGCCGATAAAACCGTTAACATTGCTGCTATTGAAAAATAATCCATGTTGCTATAATAATCGTTTTAACCCTAAAATATATCCTAAATGAATGCCTTCGTGAAAATTGTTAAACGCCATAGCTTCATCAACATTTTTTATTGAACTATTAGTAGAAGTGGTATATGCATTATACTCTTTAAACACTCCATTTTTATAATCGTGTTTGGTTTGTTCTATAGTTGAAAATATCAAACTCTTAATTTCATCTACATTATTTTGAGTAACATCTCTATTCGCTTTCGTCCCTTTTCTATATTTCTCGACCAACTCCTCTCTAATCAACATTGGTAATCCTGACATGTCATACACTAAAAGCTGTTGGGTCACCACTACATGAGCTATATTCCAAATAACATTATTATTAAACCCTTCAGGGATTTTATTCAACTCTTCCAATGAGCATTTCTCGAAAAAAGTATTTAAAATATTTCTGTTTTTTAGGCTAATATCAAATTTGTTATTCATTTTTTCTATTAAAAAAGCACGTATTAAATCTAATTGATTTTCTTTGTAAAGTTAATGTTTGTTTATAATGAAAAAAATATACTTCTTAAAAACTTGTAACACGTGCATACGAATTATTAAAGAGCTTAATCCACCCTCAAATTTTGTGTTTCAAGATATAAAAGAACAACCAATTATTGCTTCTCAGTTAGAAGAAATGCACCAACTAAGTGGTAGTTATGAGGCTTTATTTAGTAAAAGAGCAAAACTTTATAAAGAAATGGGATTAAAAAACCAATTGCTTAAAGAAGCCGATTTTAAACACTACATTTTAAATCATTACACTTTTTTAAAGCGTCCAGTAATTATTTTAGATAATCAAATTTTTATTGGTAACTCTAAAAAAACGATTAAAGCAGCCAAATCACAAATAGAAAAGTTGAGGTTTGTAGGGAATTAAAAAAGTGGTGCTTCAAAATTCTGGAATTTTATTTTTATATATAATAGTAAAATATGTTATGCTAAATCCTTAGGCTTTCTACCATATTTTCTAGTGTCTTCCTTCGCTAAAATTTTAAAATTCTCTGAACGAGGAAAAGCTTCTATTATACCCAAAAGCTCTTTAGAAACCGTCCCAAACTTTCGCTTTTTAATATCAATCCATGAAAACAAAATTTCAGCAAAAGCCAAATTTTTACCTTCAGAGTTATAAAAATTGTACTCAAACATTAAAAACAAGCCATCTGCGCTTTGTCCAGACATTTCAAGACTTACTATTATAGTTTCTCTTGGTCTTATTTCTTTAAAATAATGAATATGCTCATAAAGCGTAATCGGCCCTAAATTATTGTTACGCATTACATCCAAGCTTAGATTGTTATCGGTTAAAAAGGACATTCTAGTATGGCTCATGTAATCAATATAAGTGGAGTTGCCCAAATGTAAATTTGCATCAAGATCACTCCAACGAATTTCAAACTCTTTTATGTACATATTCTATTTAATTTCTATCAACAAAACTACATTTATTGTTTGTTACTAGTATAATGCTTAGTAAAGTCTTTTAATTATCTTTGTGCAACTTTATAAATAATACAAATGATACAATCAATGACAGGTTATGGAAAATCTGTTCTTCAGTTTCCAACTAAAAAAATTTCTCTTGAAATAAAATCGCTCAATAGTAAAAACCTTGATTTGAATACACGAATGCCATCGGTGTATCGTGAAAAAGAATTGCATATTAGAAAACTTATTGCTTCACATCTTGTAAGGGGTAAAGTTGATTTTTCGTTGTATTTGGAAATTACTGGCGAGGAAACCACAAGCAAAGTAAATGAGCCTGTTGTTAAAACGTATATGAAACAACTTAAAAATATTGTTAATAGTGATGAAACCGAGTTGTTGAAAATGGCTATTAAAATGCCTGATGCCTTAAGTACCGAACGTGATGATATTAATGCTGACGAGTGGAAACTAATAGAAGATGGTATTAAAGCGACTTTAGAAAAAATTAAAGATTATCGGATCCAAGAGGGCAAAGCACTTGAAAAAGACTTTGTGAATAGAGTTGAAAACATAGGCAAGCTACTTGAACAAGTTATTAAAATTGACCCAGAACGCATAGAAAACGTTAGAGAGCGTTTAAACAGAGGTATCGCTGAATTAAAGGAAAAAGTTGACGAAAACAGGTTTGAACAAGAACTTGTTTACTATATAGAAAAGTTTGACATCACTGAAGAAAAAGTACGACTCCACAACCATTTAGAATACTTTGTGAAGTCGTCAAATTCAGCCGATTCCAATGGTAAGAAGCTTGGGTTTATTGGCCAAGAAATAGGCAGAGAAATTAACACGATTGGATCTAAGGCAAATTACGCACCTATGCAAAAAATGGTGGTTCAAATGAAAGATGAGCTGGAAAAAATTAAAGAACAACTGTTAAACGTTCTATAATTATGAGTAAGGGTAAATTAATAGTGTTCTCAGCACCTTCTGGATCGGGTAAAACAACCATTGTTAAACATTTGCTGAAACAACCAGAGCTCAACTTGGAGTTTTCCATTTCTGCTACTTCAAGAGAGAAAAGAGGCGAGGAAATCAATGGAAAAGATTATTATTTCCTCACGGCAAACGAATTTATTTCAAAAATTAAAAAGGATGAATTTTTAGAATGGGAAGAGGTGTATCGCGACAATTTTTATGGCACACTAAGAACCGAAGTTGAACGTATTTGGGCTCTTGGCAAACATGTTATTTTTGATATTGATGTATCTGGAGGCTTACGTATAAAGCGCAAATTCCCTGAGCAAACACTAGCTATTTTTGTAAAACCTCCAAGTATTGATGAGCTTAAAATTAGGCTCAAAAAACGTAAAACCGAAAGTGCAGATAAAATAAATATGCGTGTTGCAAAAGCTTCTGCTGAGCTTGCTACTGCACCACTTTTTGATGTGATTATAGAAAATGATTATTTAGAAAATGCTTTAACCGAGGCCTATACATTGGTAAACGATTTTGTAAACACAAACGCTTAGAAAATGAAAGTCGGACTTTACTTTGGCACATTTAACCCTATTCATGTTGGCCATTTAACCATAGCCAACCATTTGGCTGAATATAGCGACCTTGACCAAGTATGGTTTGTGGTTACGCCACATAGTCCTTTTAAAAAGAAAAGCTCTTTGCTTGATGACCATCAACGATTACAAATGGTGTACCTAGCCACAAAAGATTATCCAAAATTAAAAGAAAGCAATATTGAATTTGGATTACCACAACCTAATTATACAGTAAATACCTTAAGTTATTTAGAAGAAAAATATCCTGATAACGAGTTTGCACTTATTATGGGAGAAGATAACTTAAAGGGGTTTCATAAGTGGAAAAACTACGAGGTGATTTTAGCAAGACATAACATTTATGTTTATCCAAGACTATCAGAAGGTAAGGTAGGTCATCAATTTAAAGATCATCCAAATATTATCAAGGTTGATGCGCCAATTATGGAGCTGTCTTCTACTTTTATTAGAAAATCCATTAAAAACGAAAAAAATGTTAAACCGATGTTGCCCGAACATGTTTGGCAATATTTGGATGAAATGAATTTTTACAAATAAAAAACCCTAGACACTTAAAGCCTAGGGTTTTGTTCTGTGTAAACTTATAAATTTAATCAAGTGCAGGAATACGCAATACCTGTCCTGGGTAAATTAAATCTGGGTCTTTAAGCATTGGTTTGTTTGCTTCAAAAATTACAGGATACTTCATGGCATTACCATAAAATTTCTTAGCAATTTTCCCAAGCGTATCACCACTTACTACTGTATGGAACTGTGCTTCAGGCTCAACGTTTTCAACCGTCATTTGGTCATTTACGGTTGCAATTCCATTAGAATTTCCAACAACCAATACTACTTTTTCTTTGGTCGCTTGGTCGTATGCTGCCCCTCTCACTCTTGCGGCATCACCTTCAATGTGAATTTCTAGGTTTTCTACTTGTAATTGTAAATCTTTTACGGTTTGCTCCATGTGAGCTGCTGCATTTGCTTCTGCTTTTCTTTTTGCTTCAAGTGCTTCCGCAGCTTCTTCAGCGTCCGTTTTTCCAATTCCAAAAACTTTTGCTCCTGCATTTTTAATAAATGAAAATATTCCCATTACGTTGTTTGTTTTAAGGTTATTAAATAATATCACATAAAGTTCTTAAATTGATATTGCAACTCCAATTATTGTTAATAACTCTATGCATTGTTTAGACACATTATTTTTTGCGTAGTCACCATAAAAAGAGAAACTGCCTAGAAATAGTTATTCTAAGCAGTTTCAAAACTAAAATAACCAACCAAAATTCTAGTTTCTTGTGTTAACCCTTGGGTTATCTTTCCTTTTCGTTTTTTGTTTACGCTTTTTAAGAGATTTAGATGTTTTACCATTAGTTGTTCTCATAAACTCAATATATCCTCTACCTTCAAATTCGTAATACGTTCCAGAAGTTGGATGATACAATTCTATAAGCGCATCATTTATAACGTTTAATTCAAAATATTCATTGTCAAAATAATCGTAATCTAATGTTAAAGTTTTTAAGTAATCGTTGTTTGCAACATCTTGCACACCATATTTTCCTGTATAATCCCAATAAATATTATTTACGTTATTTGCGATCTCATCCTGTGAGCTTCTAAAATTTGAGTCATCTCCTCCTGATAAAAACTGTAAATAGTTTTCGTAATCAAATTCATTTAAAGCACCTATGTCGCTTGTGTATGTTTTTTCCCATGCTTCATATTCTTGTAAAAAATAATGGATGTTATCGTAGAACACAAAATCGTAATCAAAATTGTTACGTTGGTAACCATGTAAAAAGTACGAGGTATCATTATTTGGGTTATATAACTCGATTGTATTTGAATCCATTTGATAGACATCAAAAGTATTGTAGCCATCTATGTCATGGTCTATATCCAAAATCATATCATAAGTTCCATAGCTTCCAACTGGTATCCCAAAACCATTTCCTTGGTTTCCAATTCCTACTAAGTTATTGTTTGCATAAAGCGTTCCGTTTCTAAAAGAAATTGTGAATGCAATTTGTAAAAATGTGGTTTCGCCAGTTCCAATAGTTTCATTAATATCTACATACCATAACTCATGAGTATTTAATAACTGGTTTAACGATATTGATGGTTGGTCATCTATAATTATCTCGGTATAACAAGAGGTAAATAATAGTGATACCAACGCAAATCCTGAAAGTAGTTTTAAAGTTTTCATAAGCTTTTTGTTTAACATTTATAATTAGTGCTTTTCAAATTGCATGCCATAATTGTAATTCACTGATTATCAAAAGGGATTGAAACCTAATATTTTGTGTATTTTTGAAAACACAAATTATAATCCTTTATGGCGTCAGATTTAAAATATGCGGTTTTTGGAGGTGGAAGTTGGGCAACTGCTATTGTAAAGATGTTATGCGAAAACCTTGATGAAGTGGGTTGGTACATGCGCAACCAACAAGCTCTAGAGTATATAAAAAAACATCAACATAATCCTAGTTATTTAAGTTCTGTTGAGTTTCATTTAGAACAATTAAAGTTGAGCAATGACATTAATGAAACAGCAAGTTATGCCGATGTCTTGATTTTTGTGATTCCTTCGGCTTTTGTTTACAAAGAACTTGAAAAACTCACTGTTGATGTATCTAATAAAATAGTAGTCTCAGCGGTAAAAGGTATTATTCCAGAATCTGGATTGTTGGTTGGCGAGCATTTTCATGATATTTATAACATCCCTTTTGAAAACATTGCTGTTATAGCTGGGCCTTGTCATGCAGAAGAAGTTGCCTTAGAGCGTTTATCGTATTTAACCATTTCTTGTGCTGATGCTAACAAAGCACAGACAATTGCTGATGCTTTGAGTAGTGATTATATTAAAACCAAAATCAGTGACGATATTATTGGCACCGAATATGCTGTGATGCTTAAAAATATTTATGCTATTGCTGCAGGAATAGCACATGGTTTAGGTTATGGTGATAACTTCCAGAGTGTGTTAATGAGTAATGCTATTCGTGAAATGAAACGTTTTATTAAAAAGATGCATAAAATGAAACGTAACATTAATAACTCTGCCTATTTAGGCGATTTATTGGTTACTGGTTATTCGGTGTTTTCCAGAAACAGAATGTTTGGAAACATGATAGGTAAAGGTTATACTGTTAAATCTGCTCAAATGGAAATGAGCATGGTGGCTGAGGGTTACTACGCTACCAAAAGTGCACATTTACTTAATGAAAAAAACAAAAAGAAAACTCGTCTTCCAATTATAAATACAGTTTATGGCATTTTATACGAGGGTAAAGATGCCAAAAAAGAGTTTAAAAAACTGACTGAGAGGTTGGATTAATTTATTGTTTTTAATAAAATAGTTGAAATTTATTTAGCGTAGTTTATAAAACATTAAAGTTATTTCATCAACATAAATTTAAACGAAATCACTTCACCAAAACACCTCTTGCTTCCATTAAAGGAATAGATTGAAATGCTTTTTTGTTAATTGTATTTTTTCTAAACAAATACGTTTTATCGAACATTTTATTGTTTTCAAAAAACGTGACTTTAAATTGGTTATTAAGCGCAAAGAGGTCTTCTTGCATCAACTCAATTTTTGCATAACTTTTAGCCGGTAAAAGGTTTAATTTCTTTCTAAATGTAGAAGTTGTTTTATCTTTAGAATACCCATTGGTTACAATAAGGACTACCTCTAAGTCAACATCTTTATCGTTAATAATGTAGGCGTTCCAATCATGGGTTTTGTAGGTATTGTTGTATTCGTTAACGATAGCGACGTAAACGTTTGTTACTTTTGGGATTATGATATCGTCTTTCATAAATAAATTAGAAATTCAATTAATGGGATTCCTGCCTACGCAGGAACTAAAGAGCAGACTTAAACTGGTCTAAGAAACGCACATCATTTTCACTCAACAAACGTATATCGCCAATTTGATGCAACAACATCGCAATCCTATCGATTCCCATACCAAAAGCAAAACCAGAGTAAGTTTTAGGGTCAATACTGCAATTTTTAAGAACATTAGGATCCACCATCCCACAACCCATAATTTCTAACCAACCAGTACCTTTGGTGATGCGATAGTCGATTTCGGTTTCAAGGCCCCAATAAACATCTACCTCGGCACTTGGTTCGGTAAATGGAAAATAGGATGGACGCAATCTAATTTTTGACTTCCCAAACATTTCGGTTGTAAAGTACTGAAGCGTTTGCTTTAAATCTGCGAAACTTACATGTTTATCTATATACAAGCCTTCTACTTGATGAAAAAAGCAGTGCGAACGTGCCGAAATAGCTTCGTTACGATAGACTCTCCCGGGAGAAATAGTTCGAATTGGTGGCTTGTTGTTTTCCATATAACGTACCTGTACAGAACTCGTGTGAGTACGCAACAAAATATCTGGATTGGTTTGAATAAAGAAGGTATCCTGCATATCACGTGCAGGGTGGTATTCAGGTAAGTTTAGTGCTGTAAAATTATGCCAATCGTCTTCAATTTCTGGACCTTCACTTACATTAAAACCAATACGTGAAAAAATATCAATAATTTGATTTTTCACTATAGAAATAGGATGTCTAGATCCAATTTTTATAGGTTCCCCAGGGCGTGTTAAATCACTAAAACCAGCTTTAGATTCATCTTGGTTTTCAATCTCTGCCTTTAAAGCATTTACTTTTTCTTGAGCTGTAGTTTTTAATTTATTAATAGCTTGACCAAACTCTTTTTTTTGTTCGTTTGCAACGTTTTTAAACTCAGCAAAATACTCGTTGAGCAATCCTTTTTTCCCTAAGTACTTAATACGGAATGCTTCTATTTCCTCTAGCGACTGTGCTGAAAATGCTTCGGCTTCTTCTATAAGTTCTTTAATTTTATCAATCATGATATTTCTCTTATGCTGAATTTATTTCAGTATTCAAAATAAAGGGCAAATTTAACAAATCTTATGTTATAAATTCAGCTTGAAGAAAATAGTTTACAATAGCTTCTTTCATCAATACGCTTTGCTCACCAGCTTTTAAATTTGGTAATTCTGCTTTAACATTATAATGTGGCCAACCTTGTTCGTCTATATAATCAAACTTATAATAGCCATAAGGTTCGAGCAATCTACAAATAGCAATATGCATAAGATTGACCTTTTCGTCTTTTTTAAACTTGCGATGCATCTGTCCTAGTTCTTGAACGCCTATTAAATAAATAATAGCATCCAAATCCAATGAGTCTCCATCTGCAAACTGGTTTGATAGTTTTTCTATAACTAATTCCCATCGTTGTTTTAGCTGTTCGTCTCTTGCCATATATATTTTATAAGTTACAAAGTTACAGAGATATAAAATACTAAGAAAACTCTATCGTTATTATTACACCACGCTTTTAATTTCTTTTTTTGATTTTAAAATATGTAGGTTTGTAAAACACTTGTTTGTATGAATATTTTAGATATCATTTTAGGAGCCTTGATTCTATTTGGTTTAATTCGAGGCCTATCTAAAGGGCTTTTTGTTGAGGTGGCTTCGTTAATTGCACTAGTTGCTGGAATTTATGGTGCTATCCATTTTAGTGATTTTGCCGCTGGTTTTTTAGAAAGCAGAGTAGAGTGGAGTGAAAAAACAATTAATATTGCTGCATTTGCTATCACTTTTGTAATTATTGTATTAGTTATTTCAATGGCTGGTAAGGCTTTAACCAAATTAGCCGATTTTGCTGCTTTAGGGATGCTTAATAAACTACTTGGAGGTGTTTTTGGTGCGTTAAAAATTGGTTTAATCTTGAGTATTGCTCTAATGATATTTGGTAAAATGAATAGAACCATTCCTTTTTTAGAAACAAATGATTTAGAAAATTCTATGCTCTATAAGCCTGTGGAATCTTTGGCGCCAATGATTTTTCCATACATTATTAAACCAGAAGAAGCAGGAGAAGCAGGAGAAAGTGCCTCTAACTCTAGTATATAGTTAATCGATAATTAGTTTATACTCATAATATACTGTTTTGGTGTTGTTCCATATTTTTTCTTGAAAGCTGCAATAAAATGACTTGATGTACTATAACCTACCTGTAGGCTTATCTCGGATACATTGTGTTTTTTTGTAAGCAATTGTTTTCTTGCAAACTCCAATTTATAATCTAATAGGAAGTTAAAAACAGATTCGCCATAAATATGTTTAAAGCCTTCTTTTAATTTAGAAAGAGATAGCCCTACTTCATCTGCAATTTCTTGCAACGATGGTGGGTCGGCCATATTGCTAATAACTACTTGTTTGGCTTTTTTAATACGCTCTACATTAGCTTCGCTATCTAAAAAAGGGCAACTTTGCTCATCATTACTAGTTTTGCTAAAATACAAACTTAGTGCTTCATAGACTTTTGCTTTTATATAAAGGTTGTGCATTCCGTTTAACTTTTGGTCTTCAAATATTTGATTCAGCACCAAAACTTCCGAAGGGGACAGTTCTTTATCTAGATAGTACTTCTTGTTTTTGTTTTCTTCATTTAAAAAAGGAATGATCTCTGCTACTTGTGAAAAGAACGAATGAAACATTTTAATGGTTACTAAAAACACCAAATACTTCCCCTTTGGGTTTAAACTTAAGTTAATTGCCAAGGCTTGATTTGGATTGTATAGCAATACAGAGTTTTGAGATTTCACATCTAAACTATAATGTGGTCCAAATTGCAATTGAGCATCGTTATTAATGCAAAAATGTATTTGAATGAGGTTACTGTTTACGTCTTTAGTATATTTTAAAATTTGATTGGAATCGTTTTCAATTTCCAATAAGGTAAATCCGTCTTGTAGCAGATGCTCATTAATCTTACTCTCTTCGTTATTTTTTACATTCATTGTTGTTGATTGACGCTATTAATTGATTAAAATGAGCTACAAATATATTGAAAACATTAATGTTTTAGATGGTTGTTTAGATGAATTTTTAATTAAAACTATTTAGTCTTTAATCGTTATAAAATTCTTTTTAATTCATTTCTGTATTAAATAAAAAATAGCTTGGGTCATGACCCAAGCTATTTTTTTTTGATTTACACAGTTAATTAAACACTTCTTAATTAAAGGTTGCTACAATAATTCCACTTTACCTGAAGACAACATGTAAACACCTCCAACAATAGCAATTTCGCCATTATCTTCCATTTCTCTTAGAATTGGACTTTTTTCCCTAATTCTATCCATAGTCAACTTTACATTGTTCTCAACGGTTCTCTCAACAAATTTACTGTTAGACGAATTTGCCTCTCCTTCAACCTCAACTGCCGATTGTTTTACTGCTGGTAAAATGTTTTCCAACAAAGCAGTAATATTTCCAAGTTCTACACCATCACAAGCTGCTTTCACAGCACCACAAGCTTCATGGCCAAGAACTAAAACCAATTTACTTCCAGCAACTTTACAAGAGTATTCCATGCTTCCCAGAATATCTACATTTTCAAAATTTCCGGCGACTCTCGCTACAAAAATATCTCCAATAGCTTGATCCAAAACGGTTTCAACTGGTACTCTTGAGTCTATACAAGATAAGATTACAGCTTTAGGGAATTGTCCACCAAGGGTTTGTTCAACCAAAGCTTTATTATCTATGTCTTGAGTACTTCCCAAAACAAACCTTTGATTACCCTCCATCAAATCATTTAAAACAGATTGAGGGGTTAATTGGTCTTGTACTTCTTTTGTTATTGCTATATTTTTTATCATGATTTTTAATTTTAATTGTTTTAAT
>TARA_R110002074_G_scaffold402240_1_pt1 | contig 15733 bp, 15 predicted proteins | sample TARA_R110002074 | Tara Oceans TARA_R110002074 (sample SAMEA4397215) | marine metagenome | biome: Polar Biome; feature: [MIX] marine epipelagic wind mixed layer (ENVO:01000061); material: water (ENVO:00002006), including particulate matter (ENVO:01000060) such as... | depth 10-100 m
AATGACAAATTATAGTTCTTCATTACTTTTTAAACAGCCTCTTTTATTTTATATAGTCGGAGAATTTAATTTCCTTTTTTATAGTCTTCTAAAAACTTAGCCAAACCAATATCTGTTAATGGGTGCTTTAATAAGCCTTCAATCGAGCTTAAAGGTCCTGTCATAACATCAGCACCTAATTTAGCGCAATCTATCACGTGCATTGTGTGTCGTACTGATGCTGCTAAAATTTGTGTTTCGAAAGCATAGTTATCGTATATATGTCTAATCTCGCCTATAAGGTTTAAACCATCTGTAGAAATATCGTCTAGCCTTCCAATAAATGGAGACACATAGGTTGCTCCTGCTTTAGCTGCCAACAATGCTTGTCCTGGAGAAAACACAAGTGTTACATTGGTTTTTATACCTCTTTCTGAAAAATACTTGCACGCCTTAATTCCATCTTTAATCATAGGTAACTTAATAACTATTTGATCGTGCAATTCTGCCAATGCTTCCCCTTCTCTTACCATGCCTTCAAAATCTGTTGAGATAACTTCGGCACTCACATCTCCATCAACAATATTACAAATGTCAACGTAGTGTTTTAAAATATTATCATGCCCAGTGATGCCTTCTTTTGCCATTAATGATGGGTTTGTAGTTACGCCATCAAGCACTCCAAGATCTTGAGCTTCATTAATCTGATTAAGATTAGCAGTATCAATAAAAAATTTCATTTTTAAACGTAGTTTTAGTTGTGTATAAAATTCGTGGCGAATTTACAACAATAGTATAGCATGAAAATACATTTTAATTAAAATATATTAACAACTTGCCAAAATTTTTAAAACCTATAATTTATAGTGGTTCATTAAGAGTTTTTCATAAACTCTATCAGGAAGGATTCTTTTTAATACAATCGAGAATTTTTGCATAAACTCTCCTACTTTATAATGTACTTTAGGCTTTTTAGTATTTATAACATTAAATATAGCTTTTGCCATAAGCAAAGGATCTTGACCACTATCTACATGTTCATTCATAAGCTTTAATGTGTTCCCATAAGATTCTTTGTAAGGTGAATCATTTAATACAGGCGCATGATAACGTCCAGCGGCAATGTTTGTGGCAAAATCTCCAGGAGCTACGTTAGTCATATTTACATTAAACCCTTTAATTTCCATTCTAAATGCCTCAGTAATAAGCTCTAAAGCGCCTTTGCTAGCACTATATATACCTCTGTAAGGCAATCCCATATAACCTGCAATAGATGTGATATTTATAATAAGTCCAGAATTTTGTTGACGCATGTGTGGTAGTACAGCTTTAATTACATTTATAGGTCCAAAAAAATTGGTGTCGAAATTTCGCTTGATTTCAATTTCAGGAATTTCTTCTATTGGACCTGTTATTCCAGCTCCAGCGTTATTAATAAGCACATCAATTTTTCCTTCTTTACTAATAACTTCTTCAATACAGCTTAAAATACTTTTGCTGTCAACAACATCTAGCATTACTATTGGAAATTGGCTTTCAGGATAGTTTTGTGGATTTCTACTAGTACCATAAACTGTAAAGTCTTTACTTATAAGAAACTCGCAAACAGACTTCCCTATTCCAGAGGATCCACCAGTAACTAAAACAACTTTAGACATATAAATAATTAAAAATGTAAAATTAACAATGAAATTCAATTAAAGTAACTTAAAACAAAAAAGATTTGAAAACTAACCGTTAACAAACCTTATATTTAAAGTCTTATTCTTTGGCAAATCCCGAAGCTTTGGGATAAGATAGGTCATAAAAAAAGGCAAGCTACCTACATCACACCGCTACGACCATTTACCTTTGCTGCGTTCCCGCCCTGGAGGATTCAACAGGAGCTGGTTGTGTAGGACTTGCCTCGTGCAAAGATACAACCTTTTAATAGTTGGGCAATGATTTTTTTTACTGAATTTAAATAAATAAATTGCTAAAAAATTCAATCAAAGCTATGCGGCTATTTAAAATTCTTACTATCACAGTATTACCATTATTAATGATTGCTTGTGGTAGTAATTCTGAAAAAAAATCAAAGAACTTCTCCATTGAAACCAATACAAAAAGGAATACTATTTCAAATAATGAAACTTTAACCTTATCTATTAAAAATTCTAAGAACTTAACCATTGATTCTGTTTCTTACAAACTGAATAACCAAAAAACCAGTGATAATATTGATTTAAGCAATAGTAAACTAGGGAAACAGGTTATTGAAGCTACAGTTTATTATAATGGCCAAAATGAGACCATTTCGACTAATATCATTATCTTAAACAGCTTTACACCAAAAATATACAGCTTCAAAATTATTAATGAATATCCTCACGATATTACCTCATACACCCAAGGGCTAGAGTTTTACAATGGCGAACTTTATGAAAGCACAGGGCAATTAGGAAAATCGAAACTCAGAAAAGTAGATTATAAAACTGGTAAAGTACTAAAAAACATTAACTTACCTAAAGACTATTTTGGTGAAGGACTTACCATTTTAAATGATAATATTTACCAACTAACTTGGCAAAGTGGTATTGGCTTTGTGTATGATGTAAATACGTTTGAAAAAAAGAGCAGTTTTAAATATGGGAAAAGTAAAGAAGGTTGGGGACTTTGCAACGACGGAAAAGTACTTTATAAAAGTGATGGTACAGAAAATATATGGATATTAGATCCAGAAACTCTTGTAGAAAAAGACCATATTGAAGCTTACCGAAACAAAGGTAAAGTTGAGAATTTAAACGAACTGGAATGGATTGGCGACAAAATATATTCCAATAGCTATCAAAATGATGGTGTTGCCATTATAAACCCAGAAAATGGCGCTGTAGAAGGGTTAATTGATTTTTCATCATTAAAGAAAAAAGTAAAGCAACATCCAACTTTAGATGTTTTAAACGGTATTGCTTACAACCCAGACACCAACACAATATTTGTTACAGGGAAACATTGGAACAAGCTTTTTGAAATAGAGATTATAGAAAACTAAGCTTTATGCAGGTTTATGAAAAGTACATTACCGTCAACAAAAATGATTTAGACGAACTCAACCACGTAAACAATGTACGCTACGTGCAATGGATTCAAGACATTGCAAAAGCACATTGGGAACAAAATACCACTAAAAACATTAGGGATTCGTTCTTTTGGGTAGTTGTAAATCATTTTATAGAGTATAAATCTCCTGCGTTTTTAAACGACCAAATTTTAATAAAAACCTACGTCACTAACTATACAAGTGTTACCTCAACTCGCGTTGTTGAAATGCATAAAAACGACAAACTACTTGTAAAAGCAGAAACAGTTTGGTGTTTATTGAGTGTCTCTACAAATCGTCCAGCTCGTATTACTGAAGAGATTAAATCGCTTTTTGTTAATTCTTAATTAAATCCTTTGTTAAATTTTCTTAATTAGGTATTCTTCTTTAATCAATTGTTATTAATTTGAATATAACAACCAAACGTAACTCTTGATTAGGCTTAAGTTATTTTTATCGCTATTTCTATTTACAATAATGGTAAATTCCCAAAATATTGAAGGGATTGTGTATGATAATTTATCTACTGCAAAAGGACTCACTGTTACAAATACAACTCAAAAAGTAAAAACCTACACTGATGATAAAGGTTACTTTACCATTAGTGCAAACATAAATGACACTTTAATGTTTGGTTCTTTGTTTCATCAAACCAAAACATTATTGATTGAATCACACCACTTTGGCGATAATATTGTTGTTGAGGTCAAAAAAACTGTCAATAACCTTGATGAAGTTTTAATTTACACAGAACCAGAAGCTAAAGAATTTAATGAAAAAGAATATACTACAACTTTTAAAAACCAAATAAAGGAAGATATGAAACGTAGACCATATTTATATGGTCCTCCACCACGTAGTAATATTGATATTGCTGCCATTGGGAAACTAATTGGGAAATTATTTAAACGCAAAAAAAATATAAAACCTCTGTTTACTCCTTTATCTTATAAATCTATAGATTCTCTTTTTAATACAGATAGGTTTTTTAATGATACACTTCTAACTGAAGAACTTAAAATACCAAAAGAGTATAAATATCTTTTTTTTGAATATTGTGATGTCAAGCAAATCAACAAAAATTTTTTAAAAGAAAACAGTAAGTTTTTATTGTTGGATGCTTTTATGAAATATAGTATTGAATTTTCAGAATTCATTAAAAATTAAAATCCTTACTGGAATAATAATACTCTGCAACAGAAGTTATATTTTTAGTTTGCTACTAATTTTTAAACTCAAAAATTGAATAAAATAGTTTGAAAGTTTACTTTTACAAAATGAAGCGTCTATCTTATTTTTTACTTAGCCTAACAATTCTAATGTTTTGGAGTTCTTGCCGCAAAGATTTTGAATTTTCTGCTAGCACAGGCTCGTTAATATTCTCTAAAGACACTGTGTATTTAGACACCGTTTTCACCAACATTGGTTCTAGCACTTACAACTTGAAAGTATATAATAACAGTAATGACGATATTGTAATTCCTTCAATTAAACTTGCTGAAGGTTATAATTCGTACTACCGAATGACCATCGATGGCACCACAGGTCTTGAAGGTGGTCCAAACGAGCCTATTGGAAAAGTGTTCGAGAACATAGAAATGCTCGCTAAAGATAGTATGTATATTTTCATTGAAACTACCATAGATATTGAAGATTTGGCTGCTTTGCAAACGCAATTTTTATACACTGATGCAATAGAATTCGACTCTGGCGAGAATCTTCAAAAAGTAGAATTGGTTACCTTGGTTAAAGATGCCAATTTTATTTACCCAGATCGCTCAACCACAATTGACTCTGAAACAGGAGAAGAAATTCATGTTATTGAAACATTAACGTTTGATGTAGATGGTGATGGTATGGAAGACGAAACCACCATTCAAGGACGTTTTTTAGCCGATAATGAACTAATTTTTACCAACGAAAAACCCTATGTTATTTTTGGTTATGCTGCGGTCGCGGATGGCAAAACACTAACCATTGATGCTGGCGCAAGAATCCATTTTCATGCAAATTCTGGCTTATTAGTTACAAGTGGAGCTTCTTTAAAGGTAAATGGCACAACAAGCATTGACCAAGAGCTCATGGAAGGCGAAGTTATTTTTGAAGGCGACAGATTGGAACCTGCTTTTGCCAAGGTTCCTGGGCAATGGCAAGCCATTTGGTTATTTGATGGCAGTATAGATAACCTAATTAATAATGCAACTATTAAAAATGGTACCATTGGTATTTTAAGTGATGGCAATCAAGATAACCCAACAAAACTCGTCATCACAAATTCACAAATATATAATTCAAGTAATTTTGGAATTTTAGGAAGAGGGACTTCTATTAATGGCGAAAATGTCGTGGTAAATAATAGCGGTCAATCATCGTTTGCTGGTACTTATGGTGGTTCGTATAATTTTGTGCATTCAACATTTGCCAATTATTGGAGCAATAGTTTTAGGCAGTTCCCATCGGTTTTATTAAACAATTTTATTGTAGATGAAGACAATACAGTTTTCACAAATCCATTAAATGAAGCAAATTTTACAAACTGCATAGTGTACGGAAACGATAATCCTGAGTTGATTTTAGATAGAGATCCTTCGGATGTTTTCAATTTTAAATTCACCAATAGCCTCATCAAATTTGATAATTCCAAAAATAATTTTACTGGTGATGTTTATAATTTCAGCAATAGTTTATTATATGAGAATATTATTTTTAATCAAGATCCAGAATTTCTAGACCCAAATAACAACAAACTAAATATTCCAAATGGTTCATCAGCTGACAATTTTGGTATTGTCTTCGGGAATTTGTCATCAGATATTTTAAATACAACTAGAGGAACTGCACCAGATTTAGGAGCTTATGAAAGTGTTGAGTTTACGGATAATTAAACTTAAATCTCATACAAAAATTTGAGTTGGATAATTTGAAATTTCGCATACAGATTCATGTGATACAAAATTAATCTTCTCAACCTTAACTGTTTAAGCTATAATTTATTTATGAAAAAAATAATTTGCAAAGTCTAATACTCGCTAAAAAAGCCAAAAAAAATTTAGGCATTGGTAATTATAGTGTTACTGTAAAAATTACTGCACAGTGAAAATAGATGATAGAACAAGTAATTTAGGAAAGACCATGAGAAAAATAAAAACTTTCTAGAAATCAAAATATAACGTCATTACAAACACAATGGATTAATCTGTTAATTGTTAATTACAATTTTATAATTGCTACGTTCCTCGCAATGATGTAACCTAATTTTTTTAAGTTTTTTTTATACTAATCTTGATACTCATTTTGAGCAAATAATGGTCTGTGTGCCATCATATCATAAACTTTTTCTTTTACAGTAGCTAAAGCATCTTCGTTCTTGTAATTCATAATTACCTCATCAATTAAATCTACTATAGGAGCCATATCTTCTTCTTTCATGCCTCTTGTAGTAATTGCTGGTGTACCAATTCTAATCCCAGAGGTTACAAATGGCGATTTATCATCAAAAGGCACCATGTTTTTATTAACTGTGATATCTGCTTTCACTAGTGCTTGTTCGGCATCTTTTCCGGTAATATTTTTGTTTCTTAAATCAATAAGCATCATGTGGTTGTCTGTTCCATTGGAAATAATATGATACCCTTTACCAACTAAAGCCTTTGCCATAGCTTCAGCATTCTTTTTTACTTGTAATGTGTAATGCATAAAATCGTCGCTCAAAGCTTCACCAAACGCAATAGCTTTGGCAGCAATAATGTGTTCTAATGGACCTCCTTGGTTTCCTGGAAACACAGCAGAATTTAAAAGTGACGACATCATTTTTGGCTTACCAGATTTTAAAGTCTGCCCAAACGGATTTTCAAAATCTTTTCCCATCATAATCAATCCACCTCTTGGACCACGTAAGGTTTTATGAGTGGTTGTTGTTACCACATGACAATGTGGTAAGGGGTCGTTTAAAATACCTTTAGCAATTAATCCTGCTGGATGTGAAATATCTGCCATTAAAATTGCTCCAATGCTATCAGCTATCTTTCTAAAACGCTCAAAATCCATATCTCTAGAATATGCCGAAGCACCAGCAATAATAAGTTTTGGCTGTTCTTTTCTAGCAATAGTTTCCATCTTGTCATAATCTATACGTCCAGTCTCTTGATTGACGCCATAAAAAACTGGAGTGTATAATTTACCAGAAAAATTTACTGGCGATCCATGAGTTAAGTGACCACCATGCGATAAATCGAATCCAAGAATTTTATCGCCTGGATTTAAGCACGCAAAAAACACTGCAGTATTTGCCTGACTTCCAGAATGTGGCTGTACATTTACATACTCAGCTCCAAATAAAGTCTTCGCCCTGTCGATAGCAATTTGCTCTACTTCATCTACCACTTCGCAGCCACCGTAATAACGCTTTCCAGGATAGCCTTCGGCATATTTGTTTGTTAATACAGATCCCGCAGCTTCCATTACTTGATCGCTTACAAAATTCTCTGAAGCTATTAATTCAATACCATGTAACTGGCGTTCTTTTTCTGCTTCTATCAATTCAAAGATTTGTTTATCGCGTTGCATAATTATTAATTGTATTATTATTAAACTCAAAAATAGTAAATACATTAGTTTAATTTTGTAAAAAACATATATTTACTAAGTAATTTATCAACCATTTATTAAGGTGTGACCGAATTTACATTTTAAGTTAAAAATCACATCTAGTATTAAAAAATTATGTAGGTTTGAAATATAATTCATTAAAAACTAATCAACATAAATACTATGCCTTTATCAGCAAATAATCCAGATAGAACTTCGTGGCTCCACGTTGATAAAAATTCTGATTTTCCAATACAGAACATTCCTTTTGGTGTGTTTTTAACACGTGATGACATTATTACCATTGGAACAAGAATTGGAGATACTGCAATAGATTTAGGTGCTTTGCATCAACTAGGATACTTTGATGGTATCCCATTAACCGATGATATATTTCTTCAAGATACCCTTAACGATTTTATTGCCGATGGACGTAAAACATGGCGTTTAGTTAGAAATAGAATTGCTGAAATATTTGATAGCAATAATGATAAACTAAAAAATAACAAGCCTCATAAAGAAATTGTTTTATTCCGCTTAGACGAAATAGAAATGCAATTGCCTGTACAAATTTGCGATTATACCGATTTTTATGCAAGTAAGGAACATGCGACCAATGTTGGGACCATGTTTAGAGGCAAAGACAATGCGTTAATGCCAAATTGGTTGCATTTACCTGTTGGCTATCATGGCAGAAGCTCGTCTATTATTCCATCTGGAATTCCAATTCACAGGCCTCAAGGGCAAACGCTTCCTGAAGGTGCAGATACTCCTGTTTTTGGACCATCTAAGTTAGTAGATTTCGAACTGGAAATGGCTTTTATTACCACAGATGCAAACGATTTAGGAGAACCTATCCCAATTGAAGAAGCCGAAGAATATATTTTTGGACTAGTATTATTTAACGATTGGAGCGCAAGAGACATTCAAAAATGGGAATATGTGCCATTAGGGCCTTTCTTAGGAAAGAATTTTGCATCATCAATTTCACCATGGATTGTAACTTTAGACGCTTTAGAACCTTTTAGGACAGACACCCCAAAACAAAATCCCAAGCCGTTAGAGTATTTACAGTTTAAAGGCAAAAAGAGTTTCGATATCAATTTAGAGGCTGCTATTAAACCAAAAGGCGCTAAAGAAACTGTGGTTTCACGTTCTAATTTTAAATATATGTATTGGAATATGGCGCAACAATTAGCACACCACACAGTTAATGGGTGTCCTGTAAACTCTGGCGATATGATGGGAAGTGGTACGATTTCTGGGCCAACCAAAGACTCTTACGGTTCGATGCTTGAATTAACATGGAAAGGTGAAAAACCAATTAAAATGAAAGATGGCACCGAACGCAAGTTTATTAATGACAACGATACAGTAATTTTAAGAGGTTATTGCGAAAAAAATGATACTAGAATTGGTTTTGGAGAAGTACAATCTCAATTACTACCAGTTTTTAATCCAAAAAAGAAAAAATAGCTTCGACATGCTCAGCTACCTTTTATAATTTAATTTATAAGTATGCCTAAAGGGTACCTATACATATTAGAATGCTCTAATGGAAGCTACTATGTAGGTAGTACAGTCAATTTGGAATATAGATGTAAACAACACCAAAACGGTGAAGGCTCTAAGCATACTAAAAGATATTTACCTGTAGTTTTAGTTTATCATGAAGTATTTCCTCAAATTCATCAAGCCTTCAATAGAGAAAAGCAAGTACAAGATTGGGGTAGAAAAAAGAAAGAAGCATTGATAAACAATCTACACAATGAACTACCAAAATTATCAAAAAACCACACCCAATTTAAAAAAGACATTTCGAATTAATCTTGTAGCAAATTATTAGCTATAAACTGAGCTTGTCGAAGTTTGGCATCATAATTGAAAAATAGATAAAAAAACCCTGAATATTAAGCTTATGAAAAAATTACTACTCTTAACAGTATTGTTCACAGTACTCATATCATGCAATGGAAGAAAACAGGTCGAAAAAGCAGTAAATTCTGGTAATTACGACCAAGCCATTGCAAATGCATTAAAAAAGCTTGAAACAAATAAAAACAAAAAACGTAAACAAGATTATGTTTTAATGCTCAGGGACGCTTATTACAAAGCTATCGAGCGTGACTTAAATACTATAAATCATTTGCAAAAAGACAACAATCCAGAGCTGTACACAGAAATCCATGAGCTTTTTTTAGATTTAGATGCACGTCAAGAAGCTATTAAACCTGTAATGCCGCTTTTGGTGAACGGAAAAGCTGTAAAGTTTAAGTTTAACGATTACAGCAATGACATTATTAAATCTCGTAACGACGCAGCCGATTATCTATACGAAAAAGGACTTGCTTTATTAGAAACAGACAATAAAGCAAAAATGCGAGAAGCCTATGATATTTATAATTACATAGAACGTATTTATCCAAATTATGAAAATTCTCGAGAATTGATGGACGAAGCTCACCAAAGAGGTATAAGTTACGTTATTGTTAGCATAGAAAATCAAACACAACAAATAATACCACAACAACTTGAGGACGATTTGCTTAATTTTGACACCTATGGTTTAAACCAATTCTGGACAACCTATCACGCAAATTCCAATGTAAATATTACATATGATTTTGCCATGCAATTACAGTTGCAACGCATTAATATCTCACCAGAAAGAATTAAAGAACAACAACTAATTAGAGAAAAAGAGGTAGTGGATGGTTGGGAATACAAATTAGATCGTGATGGCAATGTTGCTAAAGATACCTTGGGTAACGATATTAAAGTAGATAAAATTATAACTGTAAAAGCTAGATATAATGAGTTTGTACAAACAAAATCATCTCAGGTTATTGCTAATGTGGTTTATACCAATTTAGCATCCAACCAAATCTTGGATGCATTTCCAATAGATAGTGGCTTTGTTTTTGAAAATGTATTCGCAAGATACAGAGGTGACAAAAGAGCCTTAACTCGAGAAGATCTCGATATTGCTAGAAACAGGCAAGTACCATTTCCTTCTAACGAGCAAATGGTTTATGATACTGGTGAAGATTTAAAACTCAAATTAAAAAATATTATAAACTCATACAGTTTTAACTATTAAATCTAGGTTTACTTTAAGATGAAAATTTTGTTTTAAAGTTAGCTTAATAATGGTTGTCTTTTAATACAGTTCTTTGTTGTTTACAGTTTTTTATTTCAATCGTTTTTTAATATCCATTCGTTGGTGCAAAATTCTAACAATTTCCACGATGTCATTTTCCACTTTTCTATAAAAAATCAAATGCGATTTTATTTTAGTCACACGATAATTCTTTCGAGTTTGTTCTGCTGACTTTCCTGTTATAAAGTTTTCAGCAATAAATTCAATTTCTTTAACTATCAAGTCGTAATATCTATCAGCTTGTTTTTTAGACCATTTGTTGAGTGTATAAGCCCAAATTTTGTCCAAATCCTCAATCGCTTGTTGACTTATGCGATATTTGTTTTTGCTCATAAGTGTTGACGATGTAAATCCTTTAGATGCTGTTTTGGGTCGAAATTTTCAACAAATCCGCTTTGTTCTCCAATTTCAAGAGCTTTAATCAGTTCTCTTTCTTTTTTTTCTTCACGTTCTAATAATCGTAGCGCAGAACGAATTACTTCACTAACAGAACCATATCTGCCAGAATTTACTTCTTCTCTTATAAAATCCTCAAAATGATTTCCGAGTGATATTGATGTGTTTTTTCCCATTTTGACTATATTTATTCAAATATACCAAATCTTGGTAACGTAGCCAAATTGCACACAAGGGCAAAAATAAATTCAGTATTATTAAATTTTATCAACCATTAGCGAAATTAAATTTTTTAGCTTAGAAGCTCAAGAATTATCAACATCAATCTTTACAAAACTTTTAAACAAACCTACTTAAATCCAACCCATTAATTGCTCCATGACTAGCATGCGCAACCACGACACCATTCCTTATTACCAATAATTGTGGTGACTCGTGCATCACTTGAAATTTATAACCTACTTCGTTAGATACATCTCTATAACTCAACAAATCCAAATAATATAAGTCCAAATTAGCATCTACATCATAGGCACCAACGAACTGGTTCATCACCATTCGGCTAATACCACAACGTGTAGAATGTTTAAATATAACTTGCGTTTTAGTTTTTGATGTTTCAACAATATCGTGCAACTGTGCTGTTGCGTGTAAAGTAATCCAAGGCAATAACTTTTCTTCCTTTGGTTTTGTTGGTTTAAAAATGTTGCTAAGTAGTCCCATAATGTGTAAGTCGCACTAATCGTTAAACCTTACAGACTGACGAAAAGTCGCATAATACCAAGTGTTTACGGACAAAATGTCTTGCAAAAGGCATTGGTAAGATTATTGAACAAAACTACTCAAAAAAGAAAAATATAATAATATGAACCTAAATAATTTTACAATTAAATCGCAAGAAGCCATTCAGCAGGCGCAACAGCTTGCTCAAGGCTTGGGTCATCAACAAATAGAAAATGAGCATTTATTTAAATCCATTTTTGAAGTTGATGAAAACGTGTTGCCATTCATTTTAAAAAAATTGAATGTAAACGTTTCACTCTTACAACAAATTTTAGATAAAGAACTTGATAGCTTTCCAAAAGTATCTGGAGGTGATATTATGCTATCTCGTGAAGCTGGTAAAGCAGTAAACGAAGCATCTATAATTGCAAAAAAAATGAACGATGATTTTGTTTCCATCGAACATTTAATCCTTGGTGTTTTTAAAACCAAAAGCAAAATCGCCCAAATTTTAAAAGACCAAGGTGTCACTGAAAAAGGTTTGAAAGCAGCCATTGATGAATTAAGAAAAGGCGACCGTGTAACATCGCAAAGTCAAGAAGAAACATATAATGCCTTAAATAAATACGCAAAAAACCTCAACCAATTGGCAAAGGATGGAAAACTGGATCCTGTAATTGGTCGTGATGAAGAAATACGACGTATCCTTCAAATTCTATCACGTCGTACCAAAAACAATCCAATTTTGGTTGGTGAACCAGGTACTGGTAAAACAGCTATTGCAGAAGGTTTAGCACACAGAATAATCGATGGTGACATTCCTGAAAATCTTCGTGACAAGCAAATATTTGCATTGGATATGGGTGCTCTTATTGCTGGTGCAAAATTTAAAGGCGAATTTGAAGAGCGCTTAAAAGCTGTTATTAAAGAAGTTACAACTAGCGATGGAGATATCGTATTGTTTATAGATGAAATACACACGCTTGTTGGTGCTGGAGGAGGTCAAGGCGCCATGGATGCCGCAAACATATTAAAACCTGCTTTAGCACGAGGTGAACTGCGTGCCATTGGAGCAACGACGTTGGATGAATACCAAAAGTATTTCGAGAAAGATAAAGCTCTGGAAAGACGCTTTCAAAAAGTAGTGGTTGATGAACCAGATACCGAAAGTGCCATTTCAATACTTCGTGGTATCAAGGAAAAATATGAAACCCATCATAAGGTAAGAATAAAAGATGAAGCAATTATTGGTGCTGTAGAGTTATCAACCAGATATATTACTAATCGCTTTTTACCAGATAAAGCCATTGACCTAATGGATGAGGCTGCATCTAAACTGCGTATGGAAATCAATTCAAAACCTGAAGAATTAGATGTTTTGGATAGAAAGATTATGCAACTGGAAATAGAAATTGAAGCTATTAAGCGAGAGAAAGATGAATCTAAACTGAAATCTCTTCGTTCGGATTTAGCCAATTTGAAAGAAGAACGAAATGACCTAAATGCAAAGTGGAAAAGCGAAAAAGAAGTTGTTGATAATATTCAAAACATCAAACAAGATATAGAAAACTATAAATTGGAAGCCGAACGTGCTGAACGTGAAGGCGATTATGGTAAAGTAGCCGAATTACGTTACGGAAAGATTAAGGAAGCTCAAGAACAGCTCGAATTGTTTCAAGAAAAATTAAAAGAACAAGCCGAAAATTCTTTAATAAAAGAAGAAGTCACATACGAAGATATTGCTGATGTTGTAGCTAAATGGACAGGAATTCCTGTAACCAAAATGCTTCAAAGTGATCGGGAAAAACTGTTGAAATTGGAAGATGAATTGCACAAACGCGTCGTTGGACAAGAAGAAGCCATTATAGCTGTAAGTGATGCTGTTAGGCGTAGTAGATCAGGATTGCAAAACCCTCAAAAACCTATTGGTACATTCCTGTTCCTTGGAACCACTGGAGTTGGTAAAACTGAATTGGCTAAAGCCTTGGCAGAATATTTATTTGATGATGAAAATGCCATGACCAGAATAGATATGAGTGAATATCAAGAACGTCATGCAGTGAGTAGATTGGTAGGAGCACCTCCAGGATATATTGGTTACGAAGAAGGTGGACAATTAACCGAAGCGGTTCGAAGAAAACCGTATTCTGTTGTTTTGTTGGACGAAATTGAAAAAGCGCATCCAGATACCTTTAATATATTATTGCAAGTATTGGATGAAGGACGATTGACAGATAATAAAGGGCGTGTGGCTGATTTTAAAAACACGATTATTATCATGACCTCAAACATGGGAAGTCAAATTATTCACGAGCGTTTTGATGCCACCAAAGATATAGATTCAGCAATTGAAGCTGCAAAAATAGATGTGTTGGCTCTATTAAAACAAAGTGTACGTCCAGAATTTTTAAATAGAATAGATGACACCATCATGTTCACTCCTTTAAGTAAGGAAAACATAACAGATATTGTTGGACTACAATTAAAAGGAGTAACTAAAATGGTTGCTCAACAAGGTATAACTTTTGATGCTACAGCAGAAGCTGTTTCCTATCTAGCAGAAAAGGGATATAATCCAGAATATGGAGCAAGACCTGTAAAACGTGTCATTCAAAAAGAGGTATTGAATGCTTTAAGTAAAGAAATATTAGCTGGAACTGTAACAACAGATAGTATTATACTGCTTGATTCGTTTGATGATGAACTGGTATTTAGAAATCAAAACGATTTGGTTGAAGAAATGTAACTTTCGTTTTTACGAATTTTCATAATTGGTTGGTTAATGCCTTATAACGATAAGTAGATAAAAAGCAACATAATTCATAAAAATGATGATTGTTGCTTTTTTATGTTTTGAAATTTATCAGCTAGGAAAAAATCTTAATTAAAACTTAAATATTTAAACATCAAAATCTTTCCATAAAAAAACACCGTATATAAAGTAAAGTCCAAATACTAAAACAAAATTCAATGCAGCTCCAAGCCTATTTTAATCACTCACAACTAAAACCAGTAGCCACAAAAAAAGACATTATCCAACTTTGTAAAGAAGCCAAACAGTACAAGCTCTATTCGGTTTGTGTTAATAGCTGCAACGTTTTAAGTGCAAAAAGTTATCTAAATAAAAGCGATGTTAAAGTTTGTTCTACCGTAGGATTCCCATTTGGAGCTTCATCAACAAGAGCCAAAGTGATGGAAGCCAAAAAGGCCATTGAAGATGGTGCTGATGAAATTGAGATGGTTATTAATCTCGGTATGCTTAAAAGCAGGAACTATGTTGGTGTTTATAAGGATATTCGCGATGTTAAATTAGCTATCGACAAACAACCATTAAAAGTCATTATTGAAATTAGTGAGCTATCAAAAAATGAAATTCTAAGGGTCTGTCAAATTTGCATTGATGCCAGAGCCGATTTTATTAAAACCTCCACAGGGTTTTCAAAAAGCGGAGCTACTTTTACTGCTGTTAAAATGATAAAAAAAACTGTTAAGGGTCAGTTAAAAATTGAGGCTTCAGGCAATATTGGAAGTATTGATACAGTTTTAAAACACATAGGCTCAGGAGCTGATAGAATTGGCACTAGTCACTCAGTTAACAGTATGGAAGAAATAATTCATGAACAAATTGAAGCTTAAACTTTAGCAAACTTGTTAATTACGAGTTAATACAGTAGAAATAATGTAACATTTTGTTTATAAAACAGTCTTATATTTGGTTGGTTAGTCCTGCCTAACAGTAGGCAGGTGATAAAGCAGCACGATTCTTAGGCGCATTCATAATATTGCAAAACCCTTGTAAATACGAGGGT
>TARA_R110002074_G_scaffold392865_1_pt1 | contig 15725 bp, 16 predicted proteins | sample TARA_R110002074 | Tara Oceans TARA_R110002074 (sample SAMEA4397215) | marine metagenome | biome: Polar Biome; feature: [MIX] marine epipelagic wind mixed layer (ENVO:01000061); material: water (ENVO:00002006), including particulate matter (ENVO:01000060) such as... | depth 10-100 m
ACATACATTTTGATCTTAAAAAATTAATGTTATCGTGTATTTGCCCGTTAGTAATAGGTACAAGCACAGGATGCTCTCGCACAAGCGGATAATTATGGAAGGTCTTTTGTATGGTTTGTAAGTTTTCAATTACTTGTTCCTTTAATTCTGGCGGTAATACTTGTGCCGACAGTGCCATAGGATAGTTTACACGATGCGAATAAAACACAATGCCCATTTTATTAATAAAGTAATCAATTACTTTGTCAATCTGCATAATGTTATTAGACTGTACAGTAAACGCACCAACTACACGACTTACATTAGGAAAGCTCTTAAATACTTTTACATTTTCTTCTATTTCACTAAACTTACCGTTGCCTCTGATATATTCATATACATCGTGTATACCGTCTATACTTACATTTACAGCAACACTTTTAAACTTAGGCCAATAGTCATGTATAGTGCGCCCGCCTTTTATGCCTAGTGTAGTACCGTTTGTAGCATATTTTATTTCTATGTTTTTACCATATGGCGCAAGCATGTCTAGTATCTTATAATGATAAGGATCCATTAGAGGTTCCCCACCTGCAAACTCTACTCGTCTAAAGTACGGCAACAATTTCTCAAAACTCTCCCACCAGTTGTCTGAGTTATCAAATGGACCAATATATTGTCCTGGTTTGTCTACTAGAGCATCAACTGTTGGTATTAGATAGTTGTTTTCTTTCTTATAAAACTCGGTAACTTCGTCCCAATCCTTCCAGCTAGTACTGTCTAAAGGATTACACATACGACACTTCAAATTGCATAAGTTGTTGAGCTTGATTTCCATTGTAGGAAACTGAAAAGGCATGCTATAATCGTCTTCTAGTGCGTCTAGTGCATCAGGGTATAAGTTGACCCTAGCTTCAGGTATTACCCCTGCTGTATGACGCTGTCGTAAGCTCTCAACGCCCTGATCTTCTAAGTCAAAGCACGGTTTGCACACTACTGGACGTTCGTTATTAAGCACTTGTCTACGTACTTCACACATAGCATCATTGTTCCATGCTTCTTCTAAACTTTCTTTTTGTATCCACCCAATAGGTTGACTGCGGCAGCAAACTTTAATTGCACCATCTTCTCTAGTAGCAAGCCCTGTAAAAGGATGCATACAGAATGTGCAACTTTTATGCATTATCTATTCCCCATTGACGTTCCTTGCACCAAAAACATTCATTACAAACTGGAACATGTTGTCCTGGTGTATATGTTGTATAATCCAAACCTTCAAACTCGCCTTCGCAACTGCGAGTAATATCTAATAAATCTTGTATACTGTGTTCGAAGTATTGTTTTACAATCCAGTCTTTAGTAGTATACACGAAAGGATGAAAAATGTCAACCCCCATATGTTTCATATGCAAAGGTAATACTCCTTTATATCTTTCTTTAGGTCCTCCTAGAATATCTTCTGGATTTTTATTAACGCCTGCAAACCAAGCATCGAGATTGTATGTATGTCCAACAAATTCGTTAAAAGATCTGAGTATAATTCTATTACCGGGCTTAGTTGCACCGTACTCGTCTGTAATATATGTCGTACTAGGTTCTTCCATTTCAGGAGGTACAAATCCTTCTATATGTTCTATATGATTATTAAAACAGTTTTGAAACCATTCTACTACATCTTGTGCAATATAACGCTGCCATGGTCTTGTTTTCCACATACGGATTTGTGTAGTAAAATATATGTCAGCATCAGTCTGTGATAGTATAAGATATGCAAGTAATGCGCTATCTGCACCTCCACTTAAACTTATTCCGATACGCTTCCATTTTTTATCTATAGTTAGATTCATAATATTATTTACCAAGAAAAGTGCGCGGTTAATAAATAATTGATAAATAATGTTATGTTAACATATACTGATTATTCAGTCTCTTCTGATATATTAAATGATGCTATAAATTCTCTTCCTGACATTGATTGCCGAGAATCTCTTAACTTTCCAACCGGGCAGTTTTTCTATGATCCTTGGGAAATAAAAGAAGAATATAAAGGAACTGTATGGGAAACTATTTTAGATTCTTTAGAAGGGCCCAAAGGAGAAGCTAGATTAATAAAGTTAAAACAAGGTGAAGCATACCCTAGTCATTCTGATTTAGACGACCGTTGGCACTTATCCCTAGTTGGTAATAATTCTTTTTTAATTAATTTAGAAACTAAAGAAATGCACGAAACAATAGTAGACGGCAAGTGGCAGCTTATGAACGCAGGGATCAAACATACCGCCGCTAACTTTGGATCAACTGATAGAATTCAACTAGTAGTTCGAAAATTATTGCCATTAGTTGAAATAATCGATCCTGTCAAAATTAGAATAACATTAATAGATAAAACAGAAGATAGACGATTTTTATTTGACGACATTATAAGTCCTTGGTTAAATTATTCGTTTAAAACAGGTGTAATAAAAGATTTTGTTGGCAAAGATCTGTCGGCAGAACTAACTATTGAAAGAAATGCGCTTGACAGGTTAAAATATATTTTAGCAAGTGAAAATAAATTTAAGATGGAAATAATTGACAATGGATAATTGGAATTATCTTTATAAAATAGATAAAAATTTTCCTGATGAAACTGTTGAGACTAACTTGTTATATACTCCTTATTACGCAAATGGTATATTAAAAATTAGTTTTGATCATACTTCTTACTATCAAAATGATTATTTAACTAATCGAGGTGTAATTAAAAAGAATTACACTCCAGAACTAGTAGAATTCTTTTTTAATAGAGAACTTTATTTTTTAGAAAAATTAAAAAATAAATCTTATGCTCCGACGATATTAGAAATTAACAAAAGCGAGCAGTATATACTAATCGAATTCCCTGGAGAAACACTTAACCAAATAGTATACACCAACAGGAGTTTAGACAAAGAATTACCTAACTGGAAACAACAACTTTCTTACATTATTAAAGACTTGTACAACTCAGGATATTATAAAACAAGTCTATATCCGCATTGTTTTTTTATACAAGACGGAATTTTAAAAACTTTTGATTTTTACGGATGTGCAGAAAGATCTAAGCCGTATGTTAATCTTTCAGACATTGAAGGAATGACCGGTCCGGGGTCTGTACATCGTTTTGAAAGAGCATCAGAGGATGGGCTATTAAATATAGAAATTTTTTATAAAGAAGCATTATCTAAATTTATTGAGTGGCCAGACAACTTGTTGTTGCAAGTATATAAGGAAATATACCATGATTAAATGGAGTAATATTATAAAGACTCTTAATAACGGTGTAGATATATTGCCTAATCCAGACTATTGGAATCTAGACACACCAGGATATAATGAAATACTAAAGTCATGGAAAGATGCTAACTACAACTTTGATGCAATTAAATGGACAAACTATTATCCTGAAACACATTTTCCTAAATTAATCGAGGAAGATCTTAGTAAACAATTAAATATAAAACCATTGCGTTCTTGGATTAGTAAAATTGATCCAGGTTATACTGCACCGTGGCACTGGGATGTTGATGATAACGAAAAAGAATATTTACAACAAGGAACACCTGTTAGATACAGTATTTTTATACAAGACGGATTACCGGGACAAGTTTTTATGATCGATGATCAGTCATATTATAGTCAGAAAGCCGGAACTATTATTAAATGGGACAATTATAAATCTTGGCATGCAGGCGCAAATGCAGGGTTATCGCCAAAATACATGTATCACTTAATTGGAATCGTAAACACTTATTTGTAAAAAGTGGAACGAACACTCTTCTTCTCCATGTAAAATACTTTGCGGCAAATCTTCGCCGTATATAAGGATAGACGAACAGCTCAATCGCGATGATTTAATCGTGAAGAGTAATTTGTAATGTAAGTCTTGGATTGTAACCTATGTTAGCAGGTCCGTGTATACATTCGGGATCATTCCACTCATATAAATCGCCTGCCTTATAGTTAGATAACATTTTATCGTCATACGCAAATATGTGTCCAGGCTCCCAGTCTTGTAAAAACATTGTATAACGTACAAAGTTACCAACTTCAGTTAAGTGTGGATCAATGTGCATTGCTTGAAATTCACCAGGGTATAACTTTACAAACCACCACGGCGAATGTTTTCTAGTTTCTGGTAGTTCGGGATATACAAAATCGTATCCTTCCATTTCAGGGGATCCTGCATTAAGCTGATGGAAGAAACACTTATTATCTGAGTAACCGGCTCGCGCTAATTCTCTAAATTTTTCTAACGTTTCATTGCCTGTCCAGCGATCAGGTTGCCATACTGGAGTCTTCTCGCCTTGTTTACTATTTAACATTTCTATAATGTTATTCTCAATAATCCAATCTGCGTAATTACCTATATAATTCATTGTACATCATAAGAGCTAAAACATGCAATCATTCTTGTGCTCCATCCTATATTACATGCACCGTGTAGTGCCTTACTATCGTCGTAGACAAATAAATCGCCTTTTTTGTATCCAGTTGCAAGATGATCCTCATAGATAAACACATGGCCTGGCTCGTAATCTTGCAATGCCATCCAATATCGTTTACTATTTTTCTCTACAAGAGCATGCGGATCTTTATGCATAGGCATTTTGTCGCCTGGATTCATTTTTATAAACCACCACAAAAACTCACCATCCAACGGAATAGGCGATTTAACGTCAAACGGAAACGTATCAGGCTCGTAAATATACCAATACGTTTGTGTTAAATCGTATCCGTGTTCTGCTGCTTTTCTAAATTCTTCACTGTCAGGATTTCTGCCACCCCCGGGTCGACATGTGCCATCGTTATCTTTTATAAAGTCGATCCACTCTGGTTGTATCCAGTCTGCGTAATTGCCTAAATATTTCATATTAAATCCTTAAACTCTAACAACTCTTCAAACTCAAAATTAGGTAGTTCTTTTACTTGTAATTTTTGATAGTACTTCATTAATAACTCTCCAACTTATCTATACCTAAAGTCTTACGAAACTCTTCTGTAAACGTACAGTCTATACGCAACCCATATTCTTGCTCCTTAGAACTTTCGCCGCCGTGCCAGTCTTCGTCATTCCAAAATGCTGCATTACAATTTAAGTAATACTTATTTTCTTCTTCTGGATCCCATATGTAAAATCCTCTTTTTGTGCGATATCGTATATGTATAAATTCATTATTATGATTACTATACCCTTGATCATCTCCGTTCTTTCCATCTAAGTCTCTGTGCTCAAAAGCACGACCGTTATGGTCACAGTGAAAGAAAATAACTCTGCCTATACGGTCAATAATGTCTTGATCTACTAGATTTTCAACCCACTGAACTACACCTGGAAAATATTGTTGCTCTTCTGTAGGCTTACGTTCGGCATTACGATTCTCCCATGAACCTTCTTCCCAAAGGAAATAATAAATGTAAGGATCGTTAGCACCTAGTACACTTTTTAAATATCTAGTAAATACATTCCTTTGTTTGTAATCACCAAAATCTGTAGGAAGCAGTTCGTTGCCTACAACTTTAATAGGATCATTATCTGCTAACGCTTGATATTCTTCCCATGCTTTGTATATAGGCTTCCAATTAACAATGTAGCTCATGTCGTCAAACTTAAATCCGGGTGACATCCAAGTGCCTTCTTTGGCATATTCTCGTGCAAGAGCAAACCCTTTACACATATCTGGATGCAATTTTTTAAAACCTTCTATATCAAGATAAGGGTCTAAATTTACATAGGGCTTTCCGTTAATACCTTTGATCATTTTCTAATATACCTTTCAGGAACTTCATCTAATAATTTCATACCATTATTGATAGCTGCATCTCGCAGCATTACTTGATGCATTAAATTAGTAACAGGCACGTTTGGTACAAAACTGCCCCATGGTCCGCATTGCAATTCGTCGAGATCAACATTTTTAGCATCAGCCCATTGGATAATACGATGTTCTAATCCGTTTATTTTAACTGTGTAATGGTAAACGTTGTCGTCAGCAGGCAGTTTGTCCCATGTATATTTTAGAGTTTCGCATTGTCTAAACACTTCGTATACAATGTCAGATAAAAACGTTTTTTCTTCGTCAGGAGATCTGCCAATATCAGCACCTCCCCTAATTCGAAACTCTTCGGCAACATCTTTAAATGTCTGTATTTCTTCTAGTATAAATGTAATTTGATCTAAGCTTTCTAGTGTATAGTTAATATTTTTTATAGTCAGCCCCAGCTTAACACAGTTCTTAATACCGTTTAGTTGTCTATTATGTATTTCTTGACCTTGATAATCAGGATGATTTAATCCTATAGTAACAAAGTCTGCGTCTGCATCAATAAGTCCTTGCACATACTCTTCTTTGTTGAGCATTACGCCATTTGTTAAAATATTGACGCCCCTAGGTTTATGATTAGTTTTAATGTGTAAGTTTTTTATTTCAATAATTAAGTCAAACAAATCTTTCCTCATAGTAGGCTCGGCACCTGCTAGTGTAATAGATATTCCGTCGTCCGGAAAATTTGCTATTTGATCTAGTACACTTTCTAAAGGTTTATCAATTTTCTTGTTATCTGGCACCTGATAACAGTGCGGACATTTTAAGTTACATCTGTCTGTAATTTCTAGTACATAGCCTGACGCATCGTATGCACTAGAGTTATTTTCTAAATTTTCTACAAAAAGTATCTGTTTTTCCATCATATGCACACTTTTTCCGTGTTCGGGACATGTTTTAGATATCATTAATGCACGATCTTCTTGGAACCTTTCCGCCGGTATATGTCTGTAACATATTTCACATAAAGAAGTAGTTGGACCTATTACGTGTTTCATTTTAAATCTCCGTTTACCATAAAAGGTATAGTTATACGTGTTGCGCCGCCGTCCCAAATACTAGGCTTTTTTGCTATTATTTCATGATTGATCCAACCTGGCCAAAGAATTATGTCACCGGGTTCTAGAATAATTTTTTTTCTAAGTTGTTCTCTGTCAAATTTGTTTAATAGATCGGAGTTATAAAGCTGTGTTGCAGGATTATCAAAATATATAGTTTGTTCCCCTTTAATAAGCAAGTACAATCCGCCACTGATTAAATGATCTGGATGATTGTGATTATCGCCTACACCTTCTATATACCGTTGAGCCCACATAACATCAACATACGGAGTATATTTTGTATTAAGGCCTAGCAACTTCCAGTATTCTGTTAAATGAGTTTGTAATTGATCCATCATGTCAGACATTTGGGGAACAGTATGCAGTGCTCTACCAATAGGATTCATGTGACTATACCTAGGAAAAGTACTGCGAGTCCACCCTGTTGAAATCCACGGTGGTATTAATCCATCGTGCTGCCAAAATAATTCGTTTAGCAAAGGAGTCATTGCTTCTAATGTTTCTTTATATTTTTCTACTTTCGCTCTATAAAGCGGAGCACCGAAAATATTTTCTACTTGCATTTCTATTCCCAATCGTTATTCATATGCCAACTTGGTTTTTCAAGTTCGTCTATTTTTGTAGTATATACCATTGATACCGGAACAAGTTTATTATTATTGGTATAAGATTTAAAACAATTTGCTGCTCTTCTACTAAAGTATATATAAGAGTTTGGACAAACATTCTTAAGTTTTTTGATAAAATTATTTTCAGCTTGTACTCTTGCTCTAACACTGTAATTTGATGCTGTGCCTATATAATTAAAAATATTTGAACAAACAACAACAGTATTAGGTAAATTGCTAATCCAATTTAAATCGTCAGATTCAAGTAAATTAATCCAATAAAATTCAAACTTTAAATTTTTTATTTTTTGCCAAACTTCAATAGATATTTCTGGCATTGTATTTTTTAAATCACTATCACCGCAAACCGACAAAATATACGAATTCTCTAAAAAAGAAAATTTATTTTCAAAATACTTCATTGCAAATTTAGGATAGTCGTTACCGTCCCACAATACCAATTCTTTAATAAACTCTAATGTAGGCAAACTGTAATCGTAAAATTTAACAACGGTATTTTGATCAAATCCGTGAGTTAACAAATACCTAATCCATAAAGAACCTGCCGCAGGTACAATTAATTGAGATATATTTTTATGGAAATTTTCTTTTGGTACACTTTCTGAGTTGTTTAAGTACACAGCCATGCCTGAACAAAATGCTTCACGCTTATGATTAAAATGTATACTATCGTAAAACGGTACTATATATTCTGGGTAATAGTGTATTTTAAATCTTCTAAAGTCGTTGTCAACAACTATTAATGGAAGGTTATTAGCAAGACAAATTGAAATAATATTCCAACCGTGTCTTTTATGTGTATAAGTTTTAGGTTGTGATCCTGGCAACACAAAAAGCGGTGTATAATTGTCGTGAATATTGTCTACACTTCGGTTTGGTTCTATTTGAGTATGGGTGTTATAGAAATGTTCTTTTCCTATATCCGGCTGTCCTAAGTTCCTGTAATGTTTTAAATTAATAATGTAAGATTGATGATGTAGTTCGTAATAGCTATCATCTCTGTCTAAGATATGTCCTGCAATAAAAAAGTCTTGAGTATTGCAAAAATCCTCTACATACTCATGAAAAGAATACCCTTCAATAAGTTCTGTCCCTGTACTTAATACTACAGCATAATCAAACTTGTCTGCTGCACGTAACATAGAATCTTCGCTAGACGAAACTAACACAGTGTAGCCAAGTACTGTAATGTTTTGTATAGTCCAGTCGCTGATGTTTTTAATTCGTGTTTGTTCGATAGCTTGATCAGTACGATCAACTATGCAATATACAATATTAGTGTTTAACTCTATATCTTCTTTAAATTCGATTACGTTCATAACTTTCCACTAACAATTTAGCAAAATCTTCTTTTTTATTTTCAAACACACAAAAACTTATTACATGCAATCTGTCTTGATTGCTAAAATTAATAACAGCATGATTATTTCTAATGTTTACAAGGAATGCTTTTCCTTCTTTAAACGGAACTATACCTTTGCCTTCGATTATCATATGACAATCTTTAGGGTGTACTACTGCTAAATTTATAGGACATCCTAATTCTAATGGATCATAATCTAATGTTTCGGTTGATATATATCCTCTACCCGGAGCATCACTATGCTTGCTAATATATCCTTTAGGTGATAAATTCATAAAACGCAACCGCTTAAATTTTTCACTTGGAAACCTTTTCCAAAAATTTGTAATTTGCGGGACTAGCGAAGTTAATTCTGTCCATTTATAAATATCGTCTGTTTCTTTGTCTGTGTACTCTGGCCAGTTTTGTGTAGCATCTGTTCTAATACCATGTAAGCAACAACTGCGCCATCCTTCACTATCTGATTCTCTGTGATTTACAAGATGCGGCAGTATGTTTAAAGATTCTTTTTGCCATTGTTCTACATCAATTTCTAAATCTAACTCGACCCACCCAAAGTCTAACTCATTCATTATCCACCTTGCTTTTTCTAAAGTAGATAGATCGTTAGGCAAGGGCGGAAGAATGTTCTGACATTCTTTGTTATCGTTATAAAATTTTAAGACGTCTTCTTCCACATCTATATTTATATGCGTACCTTACTAATAAATACAAATATGGAGAAAGTCGTCTTATGGAATTGATAAAAAACTTAAACAACAAACCAAACAACGTTACTAGCACCAGAGATTACTGGGTCACTATAAATGACAAAGAACATCTTGATCTTTTATTAGGAAGCACAGCATTTATCTTTGGTTTTTCGAACGAACACATTCTTCAAAAGATTCAAGAAGTACAAAACACTGTAAGTTTTATTAAAGACTGCTCAACTGAACAAAATGAATATAATACAGCATTAATTGATAAAATTTGTACAGCAGGGAGTTTCGAAGGTCTTGCATGGGCAGTTAGTGGCTCTGACGGTGTAGAAGTTGCTTTGTATACCAATGAAAATTATTGGCGCAATAAAAACGAATATAAACCAAAAGTAATTACATTTAATCCGAATTATCACGGTGCAACGTATCTTCCTAGAACTCTTAGAGACGAAAATTATCATAATACTGTAATGGTAGCTGGACCAGGTTGGGATGATATTTCTTTAAGGGAACAAACAGAAAAAGAATGTTTGTTACGTGTAGAAAATGCACTTGTAAGTGATAATCAAATAGGTGCTGTTCTTATGGAGGGATGTCCTTGGATGCAGCGACTAAGACCCTGGTCTGAAGTATGGTGGCAAGGTATAAGAGATATTTGCGATAATCATGGAGTAAATTTGATAGTTGATGATATATTTGCTGGATACGGCAAGACAGGAAATATCTTCACGCACACGCAATTTAATATACAACCTGATATTGTTGCCCTAGGTAAAAGTTTAACTGGCGGTTTTACTCCTCTTAGTTGTGCGTGTGCTACTAAAAAAATTACAGATCATGCTGCAACCGATTGGGATTTTAGTCATACATGGACACCTAGTATGGCAGGAGTAGGCGCCGGCCTTGCAGTATTAGAGTTATTTAATACAAATGACATAGAACAAATTCAACATAAACTATTAATGATGGCAGAAAAATTAGAAAAAATAGGTCTAGTGTCACAGATAATAAGTCAAGGATTATTAATGCAGTTAGACCTTGTAAACAAATACCCACACGACATTTTATCTAAACACGGATTAAGCGGATTTTTTAAAGGAGAACGTGCCATAATGATATGCGCTCCTGCAAATGCAGATAATGAATATTTTAGTCATTTAGAATCTAGATTAGTAAGTGTTCTAAATGACGTTTAACTATTATTATAATAATGTTCCAGGTGTTGGATTGTGCAGAAACAATTTAATTTATACTAGTCTAATGTCTGATAATAAACAAGTATTTTGCCAATGGTATCATAACGACAGTGATTACCATAACGGAATGAATGAAGTAGTTGATCCTAGTTTAATGGACATAAAGTTTAATCGAGAAGTAAGATATCTTAGATTAATGAGCAAAGAATATCCTCAACATGTACCGATCTTTAGTATAGATGAACAAGAACGTAAAATATATCTAGAAGTTCAAGGAGATGACTTTTGGGAACAAGCAGGATGCTTGTGGGAGAATTATTTAAAAATTCTCCCAGACTGGCAGGAGCAAATGTTAGAAATATTTAACGCTCACAAATCCTTAGGACTTTATAAATATAGTTTGCATCCAAGCAGTTATTTTATTGTAGACGGAAAACTAAAAAGTTTTAATTACTTCTTTACATACGAAGAAAGCGAAGGCCCACTAACAGTTAGAGAACACTTATCACATATTAGCGAGAAGCGTAGACAAAAAATGAAGCCTAAAACAGACGAAATGGGTATTGACTGGGATGCTCCACAATCTCTTCAGACTATGCAGATGCTAACATTTGAAAGTTTTAGCAGTAATTATCCTAACGAATTTACAGAGAGTGCAAAGAATGTCTTTTCAACTAATTGAATGGAATAAAAACTTAAACTTAAACGACTTTTATGCAGAGGCAGAACGCAGAGGACATATTAATAATTCTAGTCAAAAAGCCATGGTAGATTGTTTTCGTAATGAAGAACATTCTCGAGTATGGATACTTTACAAGAATAATAAAGCAATAGGAAGTGTTGCTGCACATACTTTTCCTGAAATGGGTCCTAGTGCGTATAGAATATTAACACGTACCTGTGTATTAGATGGAGTTATACCTAACAACGGTAAGGGATTAGGATCTGGTCGTTGGTATATACAAGAACACCAAAATACCACTTGTCAGTTTTTTGTGCCTAAGATGATTGAATGGTGTGGAATAAATAGTTGCATGTATGCTACAAGTAACGAACTTGATGGCGGCAGTCAACGTAAAGTACATAAAATCTATTTTCCTTTATTAGAAAGACAAGGTGAATTTACAAGAGAAACAGAATTGTTTTATAGAGGCACTACACAAACAGTATGGAAATTAAATCCAGAAGTCTTTTTAACTAACCTAAATAAGTATCCAAAGTGGCAATGACATGAAAAATTTTTATTTTATGACACAATATAGTTTTGCCGGAGCATTTGTATTGCCGTACTTGTGGTGCTCTCTAAAGACATATTACGAAGAAAACGGAAAAGACGTGAGTGAATGGTCGTGGAAAGATCCTTTCTTGTATGAAAAAACTGACGAAGAGATCTTTGCAGAATTAGAAAGAGATCCTCCTGATATATTTGGTCTTTCTGTTTATGTATGGAATGAAGACAGATTAGACAATTTCGCAAGGCAAGTTAAAGAAAAATATCCTAATTGTTTGATTGTATACGGCGGCCCGCAACAAAATGTAAAACACAATCCTGCTTACTTCATGGAAAAAATATGGGTGGACATTTCATTATTTGCAGATGCATATGGTGAAGTAGTATTAACAAAGATACTAGATAGTTATCCTAGTGGAAACTATGACTCAGTTCCCTCAATATATCATACAGACCAAACTAGAAAACGTAAAAGAAATTTATTATCTATAGATAAGCGTAAGTTTGTTTGGCCATCTAATGTATTTGCTTCTCAAGAACATATTATTATGGATAAAGTCACAGAAGTTAACAATCTAGGACAAAATATACAAGTATATTATGAAACTAGTAGAGGCTGTCCTTATAATTGTATATATTGTGAATGGGGAGGCGGCGTCGGCGGCAAAGTGAATAAAAGACCGTTAAATCAAACTATGCAAGATTTTGAATGGATGATAAAAAAAGCAAAAGTTTGTACAATTGAGATTGCTGATGCCAATTTTGGAATGTTTGCAGAAGATATTGAAATTGCCAAATATGTAGGAAAATTAAAAGATGAAACAGGATTTCCGTATTCAATTGAAATGGATTCTGCAAAAAATCATCCTGATAATATGGTAAAAATATATGATATTTTTTGGCAACACGACTTGCAAGAGATATATAAAATTTCATTTCAAACATTAAGTGACGAAGCAAGAGAGAATATTCAAAGAGTTGACATTCCGTTATCGAAACATATCGAATGTATTAATTATTTAAAAAGTCGTCACGGATATTTTCCAATTTATTTAGAAAGAATAATGGGACTTCCTGGAGAAACTGTCGAAAGTGTATATGAACAATTAGACATACTTTACAATCTTGATTTAGATATAGGTATAAGTCTTCCTGTGGCATGGGTACTTTTACCAGAAGCAGAAGCGTTTGATCCAAAAGTAAGAGAAAAATTTAAAATTAAAACAGTGAATAAATTATTTGACCATAACCCTAAATTAAAAGATAATAGGGATTTAAGTTATCCTGCTTCGGGCGTTAATGTAATAAATAATTCTTGGGTTAATCCTACTATTGAAACGGTAATTGAAACTTATTCCTATACATCCGACGAATGGCTTAAAATGCGTCATATATTTTCTTGGTCAATTGCAGGACATAAAATAGGGTTAAATAACTATTTCTTAAAATATTTAAATGATAAACATAAAGTAAATCCAAACGAATTGTATAAGTTATTAATTCAATTTAGTGAAAATGGATTTAATATAATAGACTTAGATAATTCAATTAATATTGAAAAAATGCATAGTTATGCATGGGTAAATGATGAAAGTCAAAAAGAAGGGCTTATAGATTTAGGTGAAGGTTGGCCATTTTTAGTGCCGTCGCACAAGTTAATTACACTAGGATTATTAACAAATATAAAAGATTTTTACAATAAAATTTCTAAAATCTTTTATGAAAAATATAATAATCCGGCAATACTTGATTTAGCTAAATGGATTGCAAATTCTACTGTTGATATAGATTATGATCCAACAAGAGGAAGAACTTTTACTTCGTTATACAACTGGTTAGACTATTTTAATAATAACGGCACATTAGAAAAAGGCAATTTTACTTTTAGATTGGACGACTTTAAGGACAGTGATGTTTCTTGGCACAAGATTAATGACATTTTAGATCACAGACAAATTGTATTTTACTGCGAAGTTATAGATAATGGTATAGATTCTGCAATACGCTCTAGATTGCGCAGGGTATCTTGAAGTTCTCAATCTCAGCAGTTCTAACAAAATCTGTAATTTCTTCTATATACTTGTGTGCATATTCTTTTTGAAAATACGGTTGATATGCACAGTCCTGCAATGTCGAATAGTCGTGCTGTACGCGATGGCACAACCGATCTTTAATATCGCCTAGTCTTCTATGCAGTGTAATAGAGTTATCAAATAGTAAAAAGTCACCTTCGTTTTTGTACCAATGATCGTATTGATATTTCTCTACAAACAGATCTTTGTTAATTTCGTCAAATACTTTGTCACTGTCTGCTTTGCTCATTCCTTTAATTCCGTGTACAGTATTAATTGAATAGTGTAATCCTTTAATGCCACCGGGACTTTGAATAACCATTGGTATTTCAACATCGTCTTCTGGGCACATATTAGCATGCATAACTTCGTCTTGTTCCATCCGTAGCCCAGGATTAATTTTTCCCGGAGTAAATCTATGCACAAGAATCATTTCGTCTAGTTCGCTTCTAAAACTTTCAGAAACATTTTCATAATAGTCAGTAGTAGTTAAGAACCCGGTAGAACTACCTACAGTATTTTCACTTGCAAGTAACGCAACACCAGGAGTAAAAGTAAGTGTGCCACTTTCGTTTGAATGCCAAAGCAGCTCGCCTTCTGCAAACATGCCTAAAGCATTTCCTTTTACGTCACGCTTACCAGTAACACGCATTACGTTCTTCCCGTCAGCACTTGTTTCTTGCATACGTGCAATATTAGTTAAGCGTATTTTATCAATATCGTCAACTGACGAATCATCAGCAAAAGCCATTTTAATAACTTGACTAAATGTTTTGCCTGGATATTTTTTAAGAATGTTATAGCGAATGTTATAACGTGTGTCACCCCACTTAGTACACCAGTCGGACTGATCTTCCCAATTTAAGTTACAATCTCTAATGATAGTAACAAGATGTTGCATATGAATTTTTCCAATTTCAAGCCATTCTTCATCTGTTAAATGTTTAAAATTAACGCCATCGACGAACACTCCGTAGTTTCCGAGACCTGGAATTTTTGATATTTTCATATGTTTTTCCTTTTACTTAGTAATATAATTATAAACTATTTATAACCTTACTAATAGGATAATATTAGATGTGATTAGTTTAAATCTACCCAAGCACTACCTGTGTAGCCTTGGAACTTAGTACCTGTTGAATTAAACACCATCATACCTGCTGTTGGTGATGGTATAGCTGCATCACGTGCTGTGTTATCTGCATACACACCTGGTTGAATAACCGGAGCAGTAAATATTCCTTTACTATCAAATTTGAAAAATTGATATCCACTACTATCATTACCTGTATAAATTGTAACTGAACTAGCAGGGATGGCAGCAGTTAATGTTGCTCCTGTTTCCCAAGCTGAATAAATGCCTCCTGAAACTTTATAACTATTATCAGTGTATCCTTTAAATGAAATACCAGAGAGATCATCCCCGGCCGCGGTGTTAGATGGACTACTGGAACTTCCTCGACTAGAGTTTATTTCCAGCCAGTACCCAGTTCCGGACACAGTTTGACCAGTAAGTTTAAGTCCATAATCTGATAACATGTTAACGTTTGTGCCTGAAGATAAATTTAGTGCGTTGTCACCAGCGCTTATTGATTGTGTAACAATGTTTCCGAAGTTATTAAGGTTAGTAACTCCATTAACTGTTAATTC
>TARA_R110002074_G_scaffold1885_8_pt1 | contig 15717 bp, 23 predicted proteins | sample TARA_R110002074 | Tara Oceans TARA_R110002074 (sample SAMEA4397215) | marine metagenome | biome: Polar Biome; feature: [MIX] marine epipelagic wind mixed layer (ENVO:01000061); material: water (ENVO:00002006), including particulate matter (ENVO:01000060) such as... | depth 10-100 m
ATAGTGTACCACCCATCTTGACGAAGTATTCATTGGAATAAAGAAAGACTATACACCACATTATTAAATAATATAATGCTATATAAAGTTATCATAAGGTAACTAAACAACTGAGCGTACTGTCTGGTAGGAGCCTTGAGTCAGACCATTGTATTATTTATATTTATTAAATTGTAACTTAAACTTATTAATAAATTATTCTAAATTTACTTAGGTAAATTGTTAATCATTGCATGTTAGAATAGTAAATTTTGTAGTTGAGAGGTTTGATCACCTTAATAAAAGTGTCGCTTATATGCGGAAATGTAGGTGTGAGCCCTATCAATTTAATTTAATTAATTAAAGAAGTTAAATGTTTAATATATAAAAATTAATAAATTATGAGCAATATTACAAATGAAATGCAAGATTCAAATTCTTGGGATATGATAGATATATCAGCAGCTGAAGCTTTAGGGCTTGATGTAACTGATTATATTGATAGAGTAGAAAGCTTTATGAAAAATAAGAGCAAAACGTTAGAAAAGCGTATGACTCTAGTAATAACTGGTTTAATGTCAATAGATGACGCAAAGAAAAATCAAGCAGTAAAATGTTTTAATATATTGTGTCCAGCAATTTAAATCTGCGAAGAGTTAGTCTTTTTATTAAGACGCTTTTTGTAGTCATACTTATTTTAAGTATAAGATGGTACATAATTGAGTTTGCCGTAGAAATTAAAAAATTCAAACAAGAAAATAATGATAGGTTTAAGTCTAGGGCTATTGATAGCCTTAACAATTCTAACAGGTATATTGTCGATTGAGATGTTTCACAATCACACAAGAGGTATACCTTCAGTTAAAAATATTAACAGAATAATTTGTTATATATTATTTGCTGTAAACGGATCTGGAACAATTTTAATATATTTAAATTACTTTTAATTGAATAACAGTAAACAAAAAAAACAAGGTTTTAACCTTGAGAAAGCTATGAATAATTCAAACAGTGAAACTATAGCTTACAGAGCAAAAAACAGAATGAACCTAACTCCATGGGAAGCTAGAAAACACTTATACAACTTGTATTCGTGGAATAAGCATTACTTTGATTTAGGAAGAATAGGTCATTATTCTGATCACGCTAAGTGCGAACTAGAGATTAAGAATTTTGCTGCATTTTATAATTTGTAATTTGTAAAGATAACATCCTAAAGTATTGATGGATCGGGGGCTTATCCTCGTTAGAATAAAAAGGAAGGTTTAGGAAGTCTTTCGTTGTAGTCACTGGATTATAATTCATATAAGCAAGCAGCTAATAAAGTTGTAGGTTATAGTGACGAGTGCATTTACTGCTATATCCATTGGTGTGTGGAAATTCGCATACTAATATGAATTTTAACTCATAAGGGGAGGGACTTCGGTCTCTCCTTTCCTATATTTGTCTAATCTAATAATATAAGCAGATGCAAAAAGGTCTATCTAATACAAAAGCGACTAAAATAGCTCAAAAAGGCGTACGTCACTTCTTAAAAAAACGAAAGCATACTATTATACAAATGGAAGATATAATGTCATCTTATTGTAAAGAGATTATAGGAGATGAGACTATATCTCAGAGAATGGCTTATATGCACATATCTACTAACTTTAATAAGTTTAATGGATGGTATTGTAGTAAGTATTCTACCACAAACTCATAAGTTCAATTAATATTAAAAGAATTAAAACAGGAGTACAAAAAGAAAATGCGTACAAAAAACCCTGAATTTATTAATAAAAATAATTATATAATTAAATCATAATGTTTAAATTTTTTAAAAAAAACAGTAAATCTGTTAAAGAAAAAGTATATGCTTTAATGTCTTTATCTAAAACAGCAATTTTGACTAGTACTATTGATGATCTAGAGACTTTAGATCAAGCTATTGAAGAAGATACTCGTGAAATTACTTCTATCATAATAAAAAAAGAATTAGAAATACAATCATTAATGAAAGATAGAAATAATTTAAGAATAGATCAAGTTATTAATAAAAATACAATAGCTAAATTAAAAATGAATAAATAAAAAGATTTATCAATAAAACTTAAATAACTTAGTAAAATGAGTAAAGAAAAAGCATGGGTGTTCGATCATGAGTGCTTTCCTAACCTATTCAGTTGTACTCTAGAAGATAGAGAGTCTGATGAAGTAAAAGTATTTATGATTTGTAGAGAAGTTAACGATATTAAAGAATTTGTTAACTTTATTATGAGTAGCGAATGTAAATTCATGGTAGGATTTAATAATAGCAAATACGATGATATTATTACTAATTATCTGGTAACAAATGTAAAAAGATTATCTAGATTGTCTTCCGATGAGATTACAGATAAGTTATTTATGCTGAGTAAAGAAATCATTGATTGTCAACGTGGAAATAATAGTATTTGGAACAATAGCAAGTTAAAGAAGTTAATGTATACTAAAAACTATATACCTATTGACTTGATGACTTTAATGGCATTTGACAAGAACTTTGTAAGTTTAAAGCAAGCGTGTATAGCAATGAGATGGCATAGAATCCAAGATTTGCCTAAACCTTTTGATGAACAAGTTCAAAGAGAAGAAGTTGAGGGTATATTAGATTACAATTTAAATGACGTTAAGGCTACAAAGAAATTATGCATAATAGTATCTCAAGAGATTAAAATCAGATTTGATATTGGAGCATTATATAATGTCCAGGTATTAAGTAAAAGTAGGTCAGGATTGGGAGATACTCTCATGATTAAGCTGTGGGAACAAGAAACTAGGCAGAAATATGCTGAATTTAAAGGAATAAAGACTGAACGTTCTATTATTCATTTGAAAGACTGCATATCTGACAAGGTTAAGTTTAAAAGTCCGCAATTACAGGATCTTTTATCTAAAATTAAAGATACCACATGGTATACTGGAGATAAGGTAAAGTTTTCAGTCATACTAAATGAAAGTAAGTATGATATATTGTTAGGAGGACTTCATAGTAATAATAAACCTATGGTAGTAGAAGCAACAGATGAATATTCTTTAAAAGATTTTGACTTTGATTCTTATTATCCTAGATTGATGACTACCTTAGACATTTACCCTGAGCATTTATCTAAAAAGTTTCTTGTGTTGTTTGATAGAATTATAACACAAAGACTAGCAGCAAAAGCAAATGGCGAAAAAACTGTAGCTAATGCTCTTAAGATTGTAATTAATGCATGCTACGGCAAGTTAAATTTTGATTATGGTTGGATAAAAGATACTAAAGCAAGCTATTCTGTTACTTTAAATGGTCAATTATATTTATTGATGTTGATAGAGCAATTAGAAGAAGTTGGTATAACTATTTTTTATGCTAATACTGATGGTGCTACAGCAAAAGTACCAAAAGGTAAAGAAAATTTGTTTTATTCCATTTGTAAGGAATTTCAAGACTATGTAGGTATAGGTATATCCTATGCTGAATATGAAAAATGCATCATCAGAGATGTAAATAATTATTCAATACTAGATAAAGATGGCGACATCAAAGAAAAAGGTGTATTTCTTAGGGACACAAACACTGTAAAGACGTTTTTACGTCCTAACTACAGTTGTGCCTATGATAAACCTATAATATCAATTGCTTTATATGAGTATTTCGTAAATAAAGTTCCAATTAAAGAAACCATTGAAAATCATGAAGATATTTATGATTTTTGCATGGCCCAAAAGATCGGGAAACAATTTCAAGCTGAGACACATTGTTTAAGCAAAGATAAATTGGAATTAGTGATAACACCTAGTCAAAAAACAAATAGATATTATGTATCTAAGACACAGTCAAAGTTTTATAAAAAACACAAGGAAAAAGATTCCTTACACGATCTATGTGCCGGTTACAATGTTGAATTGTTAAATGACTATATCGATCAGAATATTTCTGATTACAAGGTAAATTATCAGTACTATATTACTTCTGCTCAAAAAATAATTGACATCATGGAACCCAGGCAACTGGAATTATTCTAATATTGTGGAATTACATTTAAAAAAACAAGAAGTACAAGAAGATATGCAAAGAACATGGGTATCTAATGAATATAAAGGCTTAATTTCAGCAGCAACAGGGGCTGGTAAAACAAAACTTGGAGTTGATGCATGCGAGCATGTTAAAAACGTATTTTGTAAAAAAAAAGAGTTCAAAGCTCTTATTTCTATTCCTACTACTAAGCTACGCGACAAACGTTGGCCTGAAGAGTTTAGTAAATGGGGTAAAGAGAAGCTACTGCCGCACGTCAGTATGTCTTGTTATAAAAGCATTAATAAAATAGAAGGAGAACATTTTGATTTAGTTATCCTAGATGAAGCTCATCATATAACAGAACTTAATGCCGAGTTTTTTAATAAAAATCAGGTAGATAGAGTTATGGCTTTAACAGCCACAGAGCCAAGAGACTTAACTAAACTACAAATTCTCAAACAATATTGTCCTACAATTTATAGCTATCCTCTAAAGAAAGCTCTAGATGACGGTGTTGTATCTCCTTTTAATTTAAATATTGTATACTATGAGTTAGATGCTCACACAAAGAACATTAAAGCAGGTAACGCTCAAAAAAGATTTTTTCAAACAGAGATAGCACAGTATAGTTGGCAAAGCCGATCTATTGCTAGGCTTCTTGACAATGGACAATCTACTAAAATGGCGTCACTATCTAGAATGCGATTCTTACATAATGCTCCTACTAAATTACTTGCCGCTAAGGCAGTCCTTAAGACCTTTAAAAAGGATAAGAGGTACTTAATATTCAGTGGAAGCATTAAACAAGCTGAGAGTCTGTGTAAGCATACATATCATAGTAAAACAACTGATGCAGATTACAAGTTATTTGTCAATGAGAAGATAAATAAACTTTCGTGCGTACAAGCATTAAATGAAGGTGAAGACATTCCTAACCTTGATGGATGCTTAATTGTAGCTTTTAACTCAAATCCTTTATCTATGATTCAAAGAATTGGAAGAATCATAAGATTTAGAATAGGTCATATGAGTGAAGTTACAATACTATGTTCTAAAAATACCATTGAGGAAGAATGGTTAAGTAAGGCTCTTGCTGAAATAGATTCAAATAATGTGATTCTATATGAATACAAGAGGGTATTAAAAAACAGTAAAATGAGCAATCAAATTACTAAAATTTAAATATTATGAAACAAATGTTTTATTTACTCTGTATTTTGTTTTTAGGAACATCATATAGTTTACAAGCTCAAACTAATGGTTCTTATTGGGGGCCTACTGACAAGTACACGATGAAACAGTCTAATGATTCCTATTGGGGAACTGATGCAATATTAAATCGTGCTTTAGATGGAATTGAAAAGTCTTCAAATTCTAATGAATTTATAGATAGTGAGCATAACGTTAAAGAAGCGTATAATGATGTGCCTATTTTTAGATTCAATGATCCTATTCCAGTAGCTTATGGAAGACCAGTAATTCAAAATAATGGTCATTTACCATCAACTGTAATAGGTGTAGAAGTATTTTCAAATCCAGTATTGGACATGAACATAAAGTCATATGAGACAGAATCATATAAGGTGAAGCCATATAAGTATAAAAGATGAGTCATGATTACTAAAGTTAAAGAGCTAAAAAAAAGAAAGTTAACACGTGCTAAAGCTAAACAAAAAAAAGAAAAAGCTATCTCATCAGAAGATTGTTTATCTATTTGTTTAGAAGAAGCTCGATTATTGTACAAAAATTATGGATATGAAAAATCATTTTATTGAGTTAATATCGCATAACAATGCACCTATGTCAATATTACTAATCACTTTTACGAGTTGTTTATTGATAGGACATTGGTATATTGCAAACATTTTATAAAAATGGACACAGATGAAATTTTAATGGCTGGAATGGCCAGTAGAGAAGAGAGAAGTATAAGCAGTGATTTTGACATTGATTTTGATTTTGACAATTTCCAAAAATCAGATAGAATTAAAATTATTGCTCCTACTAAAAAGCCTATTATCAATAACGTGAAAAAAGGATTAGATGAATTAGATAGAGATAGTTATTCTATACCTAACTCAAGAGATACTTTTAAACGTATGGATAGAAGAAAAGACAGGAAGCTTCCTAGTTTTAATGAGATGATTACATCACTCTAAAAAGCTGAAACTAAAGATATTATCGGAAAACTAAAATAATTGTTGTATATTTACAATGGTTATAATTTTATTATTAATTTTTAAATTTTTGCAAAGATGGCAAATACAACAAAAACGTACTTGAGTGTTATCTCAAGAGATGACAAGTCAAAGAATAAAGCTGCACAAGAAATGACAGCTAAACAAGCTAAGCTTCAATTACAAAGAGATCTTTTAGATCTTGAAGGAAATGTAGCTTCTGCTGAAAGTAATGTTGAAAAAGCTCGTTATGCTGAGCCTTACAGCAGTAGAAATGTTCTTTCTGCGAAAATCAATTTAGTTGACGCTAAAACTGATTTAATTGCACTAAAAGAAGAAGAGATATTTCACGCAATATAAGCGTTAAAAAATCTTTATTGATAAAGGGGAATGTTTTAGAATGTTCCCCTTTTTTATTCATTTTTAATCTCATTTTATGAAACTTTTAATTATAAAAAAGATACTAGATAAATATGGGATTACTCCTGATCAGTATTGGAATCTTTATTGTTTATACAATAAGAAACCAACAATGATGATACCGTGGACTTTGATAAGTAGAAATAACTTAATCAGTAAAAGGTTTATTAAGTATGATCCTGAATTAGAAGTAGACTCAATTAGGCCAAAAGGTAAAGAAATAATTGAAGATAAAATTGAAGATAAAAATATTAGTGTATCGTCCTGGATAGAAGATTACAGAGCAATATTTAAAGGAATTAAGGCAGGTAGTATGGGAGACCGTATTGCATGCACGTTAAAAATGGGAAGATTTCTCGTTGTTTATCCTGAATACGATAAAGACACCATATTAGCAGCTGCTAAAATGTATGTCGATAGTATAGAAGACCCTAGATATGCTCAAAGAGCAGATTATCTTATATCTAAGACAGATATAGATAAAATCAAAGAGTCAAGATTAGCTTCTTTTTGCGAAGAAGTTAAAGCTGGAGGAAAAACTGTTGGAAAGATTAGTAACACATTATTGTTATAATGAAGCACTCAGATCTTATGGAGACTATCAAAGCTCCTAATCCTATTTATTTACCTTTAGGTCAACCTAAATTAAACAACTACATATGTATCACTAAAGGAATGTATATTCTGTTTGGAGGAATGCCTGGTAGTGGTAAAACTGCTATCGTTGATAGTGTGTTTGTAATTGATTTATTTGACTGGTGGTTAGAAAATAGAGACAAAGTTGATGTAAAACCAAGATGGATATACAGATCTATGGAAAGAGGCGAAAAATATAAAAGAGCAAAATGGTTATCATACAAGTTATATAAGGATCACAAGATATTAATTGATGTACCGACTATATTTCAATGGAGTAATAAACTTTATGAATTAAGTCCTAAATTGATTGCATTGATGGAGTCTTATGACAAGTATTTTGACGAGCTATTTGAATATGTCGACCTTGTACCAGGAGCAACTAACCCTACAGGTGTTTACAAATATGTAAGAGACTACATGGAAGGGAAGGAAACTTCTCCAGGTGTACGTTCAGGCGGTAAAGGAAAAGTGATTAGAGAAAACGAACATAAAAGACGTTTTGTTTATGATGATCCTAATGAAATAATATTTCATGTTACTGATCATATTGGTAAAGAAAGAGGAGAAACTGGTCACTATGGTGATAAGCAGATCTTGGATAAGCATTCATCCTATATGGCTGATGAATGTAGAGACTTTTATGATATGGTACCTATAGATGTTTCTCAATTGAATAGATCGATTGAGGATACTTACAGAGGCCAGAAAACAGAGTTAGATATTCAACCAAAAGATTTTAAAGGTAGTGCTGATCCATATGAAAATGCAGATATAGTTATTGGATTAATTAATCCATATAAATTAGGAGTAGATACCTATGCAGGGTATGAAATTGGCAGATTTGTAACGAATAAGGGATATAATAGATTTAGAGGATTAAAGATAATCAAGAACTCTTATGGTATAGACGATTTTAGTATTGGATATAACTTTATAGGAGAGAATGGCATGATGAGAGAACTTCCAAGAGGAGATAGGATGAGCGTACTAGAACATGAAAGCGAAGAGGATATGCCTCCTACTTTTTCACCGTTTGATTGGTATGCATATGCTACTAATATTGAGGATAAAATTTCAGAATGGTCACGTTAATAACCCATTATAATTAATAATATGTCAGATTTTATATTACCTACAGAAAAGGTAGCTGCTATTAGAAAAAGTCCTAAGAGTCTTTTGATATATGCACCTCCAAAGGCGGGTAAAACCACTTTATTGTCCTATTTGGACAAATGTTTGATACTTGATTTTGAGCAAGGTACAGATTTAATTGATGCTTTAAAAGTAGATCTTGTTGGCATTGCTGCTGAACAAGGATTAGATAATCCGTTACCAGTCTTAAACCAAGTATTACAAAAAGTTAAAAGCGAAAACGCTGATTATGATTACTGCGCTATTGATACAGTGACTGCATTAGAAGAGCATGCTCTCGTATATGCAAAAGCAATGTATCAAGCAACTCCTATTGGAAAAAACTTTGATAAACACAATGAAGGCAAACTAGTAACAGAGCTACCTAATGGTGCTGGTTATTATTGGCTAAGACTTGCGTTCTTTAAAATTTGTTCTGGTATAGAGAAAGTATTTCCTAAAGTGATTTACGTTGGACATTTAAGAGAGAAATTAATTGAAACAAAAGATGGCAAAGAAATATCAGCTAATGACATTGATCTTACAGGTAAGATTAAAAGTATATTAGCTTCTAAATGCGATGCTATTGGATTTTTGTATAGAGATAAAGAAAATACGATGTTAAACTTTAAGTCTGATGAAAAAAATGCTGCTGTCGGAGCTAGATGCGAGCATTTGAGAGGCGAAGAAATAATTCTTGCTGTATCAGAAGGTGCTAAAATTAAGTCTGTCCATTGGGATAGAATTTATGTTGATTAAAAAAACAAAAACACATGAGTAACACAATTGTAGAAGTTGCAGTAAAAGAGTCTCACGTACTTATCCTTAAAGGAAAAGGTATGAATATGACAGATATGGCAAAAGCATTTGGCATTTCTAGTAATGAAATGAGAAAGATATATCAAGAACTAGGCTTAGTCAAAGTTCCTGATAATGCTGTTAGAGTAGTATTAGTAAGAGATATGGACGAAGAAATGTCTAAACTTACTAGTCATAATACTAATAATGAAGTTAAAGAAGAAGAAATTCTAGAAGAAGAAGCAACTATAACCGCTAATGGTCCTAGTATGCAAGAAGTAGCTGACTTAGTTAGCTAAAATAACAATTTAAAATATTTATTAGAATGATTGAAACTAATAGTTCAAATGAGGCTGTCGTAGATGGCGGAATAAAATTATATTCGGGTATCGCACCCATGAAAGTTATTGCTGTAAATCCTACTATGGTTCAGTTACATGAATTAGGTCTTGATTTTATTAAGCAAGAGCAAAATTACACTAACATTATGATTGGAGAAACTCCTCATAATAAAGTTGTGTTCTGGTTAAAAAATACCGAGAACAATATTACAACTAAGGCTGAATTTTTAGTAAGAAACGAACTTAGAACAAATAAGATCGGTACTAAACATCAGTGGGTAAACAATGAAGGTAAATTTGCTTGGGGAGAAGTTAATCCTGGTAAAGGCGGAGAAGGAGAAAATTATGACTGGTTCAAGAATGAAGGTGTTAGAGAAGCTTACTACGGTGAGGAAAATTTAACTGGATTCATCAGAGCTTTGTTTAATGTTCGTAATGGTGCTAACTGTAAAGTTGATGCTAATACATTTAACAATGATGTGACATCTTTAAATGCAGCTCATGCAGCAGTGCCTGAAAATGAAGTAAGATGTTTACTAGGCGTTAGAGATGACAAATATCAAGAAGTGTATACTCACCATTTTGGTAGAATTAAGCCTAAGAAAGATTCATATTTTGCAAATTCATTGAAAGATGAGTACAAACAGTTCAAAGCTGAGTACAATCCTACATTGACATTTGGAGAATGGGATGGTTCAGTGCCTATGCCAAGTCCAGCAGTTGCAGCAGTTCCTGCAGGCGGTTCAATGTTTTAAAGCAATAAGGGGCGAATATTATTATTTGCCCCTTTTAAAACAACAAAAATAAAGCCCTTTCTTTTATGATAGAAATAAGAAATACAGAAGATTCTTTAGATAGAGAATCTATTCTAAAAAGAATTACTGAGTATGATATATTTCATTATTATGCTGGAAGCAATTTTAGAGTCAATGGCACATTCTCTTCTCCTTTGAGAGAGGATGATGCTAATGCCTCTTTTGGCGTATTTCAATCTACAAATGGTCTTAGGTTTAAGGATTTTAAAACAGGACGACATGGAGATTGTTTCCAATTTGTCATGGATAAGTTTAGTTACACTTTTAATGAAGCTCTTAGAGTTATTGATACTGACTTTGGTTTAAAGTTAAGTAACACAGTAGTTTTTAAAGCTTTTACAAAAGAAATGTTAGCTCCTAGTAACTTGACTTATACAGAGATTGTTAGACCTAGAAAGTATGATATACGAGTACGTTATAGAAATTGGAACTGGAAGGATACCAGATTTTGGGATCAATATGGAATTTCTAGAACAACATGTGAATACTTTAAGGTAGCACCCATTGACTATTATTGGATTGAAAATACAAGGTATAAGTGCATGGAAATAGCATACGTGATTCATGTTGGGTCTCGTATGAAAATCTATCAACCTTTAGCAACAAAGGATTCTTCGTTTGAAAAATGGTATGGCAACTGTAATATGAACTCTATTCACGGATATGAAATTATTCCTGAAAAAGGAGAAATATTAATCATTACTTCTTCTAATAAGGAAGCAATGTATTTAGCTGAGAATTTAAAATTACCATCTGTAGCTCCTAATGCCGAAGGAGTAGTGATGGCTGAACACTTAGTAGATATTCTCAAGAAAAGATATAAAAGATTAGTGATATTCTATGATTGGGATGAAGCTGGATTAAACTTTGCAAAAGTACATTCAGATCATTATCAATTAGACTATCTGGTACCAAAAGATGCTGAAGATTGTAAAGACATAACAGATTATTGCAAACTTTACGGAAGAGAGTTAACAAATAATATGATACATGAAAGTTTTAGATCTAAGTACGGGGATTTGTATCCCTTTTAATACTGCCTCTTCTAAGAATAGTAAGAGATGGACAGGTAGAATGTTAATTAATAGTAAGACAGTGATGACTTACAAAGCTAATACGCGTGATTACTATATTAAACAAAAAGACACATTCCTTAAGGAAATAGAAGGGAAGGAATTTCCCTTGAACATAGGTCTTTATTTTGTAAGAGATAGTAAGCGTAAGTTTGATTACATTAACATTTCACAGATAGTTTTTGACATGATGCAAGAATATGATTGGGTAGATGATGACGATATGAGTCATATTACTCCTTCATTTCTTGGTTATGAAGTAGACAAAGCGAAAGCTGGAGTCTATATATTTATTTTATAAATTTATTTAAAGATGAACACAATTGTAATTTTTAACACACAGAATAATAACGAATTTGAAATTGAAACTGAAGCTACCACATGGGGCCAGTTAAAACAAGAAATCGTAGGACAAGTAGATAAGATTGGATCAATGAAAGGAGTAATGCAACATAACAGTACTACATTAGAGTCTGTAAATGCTGAAATCTTAATTAATCCAGATCCTAATGGAGAAACTATTATTTTTCTTTCTCCTGAAAAAGTAAAAAGCGGTAAATAATGCTAGATCAAGCTACAGAAGCTTCTAGTATCCCCGTTAAAACACAATTAGAGATAGCGTTAGAAAACACTCATAGCACTAAATCTTTTCAAGAACTCCATTCTATATTCATTACAGATATGAATAGTATCAAAAATATAGTTGCTGATACAGCTGCTAAAATGATTGAAAAACAAATGAGAGATAAAGAAATGAAAAGAATGAAAGATGATGTTGATGCTGGATTTAAATAATAATCACATAAAAGAGGGGCCTAGTGCCCCTTTTTTTATTTTTAAAAAAACTTATGGAAACTACAGAAGAAGAAGTTATAGAATTAGTCAAGAGTAAAGTAGATTCAGAAGAAAATATCACTATACTTGATATTAAAACAAGAATATTAACTCTTGCAGAAGGAATATACGGTAAAGAAAATGTTGAAGTTAAAAAACTTAATGAAATATTGATTGTAACAATTAGATTTCCTGAATTTGAAATTATAAACGGTAAACAAGATCATAGAACAATAAAAGACTTGTTTGTTACTTTTGAAGTTAATAGTACAATAAGCATAGCTAGTGGTCTACAAGGAAGAAGAACTACATTTAGCATTGAAGATATTTTAAGTAATTATGTGCATTCTCATTTACCTTCTGGCGACAGAGATGGAAATTATGGTTATGCATATAGCAATTTTTGTACTGGCAGCGGACCTATTAATAACATAGCTAGAGATATGAGAGCAGCCACAGGTAAAAGAGCTCTTAGATTGTTAAATGCGTATATTATACATATAAGAGACTATGTAAAATGGGAATCATTACAAGGAGGACCTCATTATAGAATGGAAAGTGTAAGAGGAAACATAAGAAGATTTAGAACTAACAGATTTAATAGATACTTATTTAATGTTAATATAAATGAAATGGTTCCAAAAGCCATGATTCCATTAATTCAAGATGCTTTATCTGATAATGTAATTATTGATGTTATTCAAGAAGGTAATCAACCTGTTATAAAAATAAGTTGGAAAAAAATGGTCAATCATTCATTATGTGAAGAGTTATCAAAAATGCTAATAGATAAAATACATACGAGATATCATTTAGACTTATTTGGATACGGCAATGAAAAATATCCTGATATAATATGTACTGAAATTCCTCCAATTGAAGCTGATAATGAGCAAGAGCATGTTATCAAAAGAAAGCTAAGTAATATGCCTTCTTTAAACTTTAAGGGAGAAGAAATATTAACAAAATGTAGCGATATTGCTACTATCGAAAGCGCTCCTCTAACTGAAGAAGAGCAATCTAAGACTGAAGAAGGTTGGAGTTTTATAGTCCATCCTAAATTAGTAGAATATGCTATGCATGAAGTTGAAAACGAATTGCATACTTTTTATTTAAATAACTCAATTGCAAAATTATGAATAATATGAATAAAACAGACAATAGAGGTGATATGTCATTACCTGCTAATGAACGAGTGTTAACTCAACATAAGTATCGTTTTGTAACACATACAGACAAGGCAAGTTTAATTATTACTAAAGAATTACAAGCAAAAATAGATCATTTGCATACAGAAGTTGGAGAACGTGAATGGTCAGGTAGATTAGTTTATAAAATATTAAAAGGTAGTGTTACTGATCCAGTAAACATGGTAGTAGAAGCTATTGATTTAATTCCTATGGATATTGGTACTGCAGGAGCTACTGAATTTGAATGTGGCAACGAAGCTGTTAAGTATTATACTAAGTATCCAGAACGTCTTAGAAAAGTTCAAATGGGCTTGATTCATACTCATCATAGTATGGGAGCATATTTTTCAGGAGTTGATACAGCTACACTAGAAGAGTTGTCAACAACAGATGGTATATTTTTATCATTGATAGTTGATTTTCAAAAGAAGCCTGTAGCTAAAATTAGTTTTTTAATTAAGCAAGAAACTATAAAAAAAGTAGTTTTTGTATCTAAATTTATAGATACTGTTAAACTGGATATTAATGAAGATATAGATAAAAAAGAAGAAGCTTTGATGATAGTTGATATGGATATAGAAATTCAAGAAACAAAAGTTAAAGATGAATATTTTTTATCTACTCTGGCAGCAATAAAAAAGAAAAAAGTTTCTAAGATTGCGTATAGAACGTCATTGACCCCTGCAAATAAGTTTTTTAATGACGTAGATACTTCAATGGAATCTCAACTAGAGTTAGAGTTTGGTCGAGAACTAGGCATTAATTGGGATATGGGTTTAGGAACAAAAATAAAAAATGTAACAAATAACATTCCTAAAACTGTTTTGGTTAATGATTTTGTCAATTCACAACTTGAAGAGGAAAATGAAGCTATTAAAGATTTTATTTATAGACTTTGTTTTAATGATGAACTTATTTTTAATCGTAAAAATATTTCATATTGGAATCATGAGATTAATACTTTTTCTCAAGAATGTATGTATGATTCTATTGTTGATTATTGTGGACCAGGCGGTGTAGCTAACTTTTCTGAAGAAGAGGCTGTTATGTATGCTGATGAAACTGGGCCAAACTTGGATTATTTTTATTCTATTACATTTTATCCATTAGGAGATGAGTATACGAGTATTGAATTACAAGCTGATATATTTAGAGCCACTGTAAGCGCGTTAAATACTATTGAAGGTAGCAATTTAGCTCCCAAATTAATTAAAGTAATAGAAGCAGCAATTGAAGAACTTACTGTTGAAGTTACAAGTAAAAATAAATAATTAAATTTATGAAAGAACAAAATTTTGATAGATTCAAGGATGCACCTTGGCACACTCCAGGAGTTAATGTAACTCTTGGCGGTGCCGGAGGAATTGGAAGTTGGTTAGGAGTTATGTTAGGTCGTCTAGGACATTCTATATTTTTATATGAAATGGATATCTTAGAAGAAGTCAACATGGCTGGTCAACTATATCCAGTAGTTAAATGCGGTACTACTAAAGCGGAAGCTTTAAAGAGCTTTATTAGAGAAACTAGTCTAAATAATGAAGTTGAGTTACTAGGCGAATTAGATGAAAAAAGCGAAGTTACAGGAATGTGTTTTTCTGCTTTTGATAATATGAAAGCGAGAAAGATGATGTTTAATGCATGGATGAAACTAGAAGATGAGCGCGTAGCGTTTATTGATGGTAGAATGCAAGCTGAAACATTTCAAGTTTTTTGTGTATTGCCTACTTTAAAAGATGTTGAAGAATATAAGGAATGGTTATTTTCTGATGATGAAATAGACGAGCAAAATTGTTCTTATAAAGCTACTTCTCATGTTGGTGCTATGATTGGCTCAATAATGACAAGTCTTGTTACTAACGTTATCTTTAATAAAGTTAAGAAACGTGTTTTAAGAACTATTCCGTTTATGACTGAAGTAGAGATAGCTTCATTTAATTTTACCACTAAAAAAGTTGAAGATGTTACTAGATATAGGAAATATTAGACATAGATCATTACTCTCTCAACAATGGGGCGGGGTACCTAATAGTTGGAAGAATTTAGGTAATGGATACAGAAATAATTTTTTCATATTAACTAACCCAAGCAAAGGATATGTTCCTTTATTTGGTCTTAATTTATGGCAATCTGAATCTACTATATCTCAGATGTACTCCAATCATAATTATCATAACAACGATACTATTATGAATAAGTTAGGCAAAGACGCACATAATGAGTTTTACGATAATACTATAGTGAGAACTTCTATTCAAGATATGGGAGCAAAACTAGGTAAACGTCAAATTTATGAGACTAT
>TARA_R110002074_G_scaffold213408_1_pt1 | contig 15709 bp, 8 predicted proteins | sample TARA_R110002074 | Tara Oceans TARA_R110002074 (sample SAMEA4397215) | marine metagenome | biome: Polar Biome; feature: [MIX] marine epipelagic wind mixed layer (ENVO:01000061); material: water (ENVO:00002006), including particulate matter (ENVO:01000060) such as... | depth 10-100 m
TGTGGAAGATGCTGCTAATGCTTCATCATAAGATTCTGTATAACCTGCACCTTCAATTAATTCGTCAGCTCTTGTTCTGTTTACTTGAAAACCTGTTAGGTCATCTTTTCTATATAAAGTTACCATTAATTCTCCAAAAAGTTTTGTGATTTAATTACACCGTCACCATATGCACTAGCTGATGCTAAAGCAAAATCGTTCTTTACTTTGTCTATTCCTAATTCCATACCTTTACCTCTCAAGTATTCTCCTTCTTTTGTTGTATCATTCATTGAAATTATATCATTTAAAACTGGATTATCCCATTTAACATCTATACCCCACGCTGCTTTAATAGAACCTTTTTTATTATTAAGAATAGTACTCCAAGAAATATCTCTATCATACATATTAAATTGTGCAAAACGTTTATCTTTAAGTTTTTCTTGTAATTCGTATTTATAATTAGGTTCCATTTGTAATTTACTTGCTTCTTTAGATACATCTATATCTCCCCACATGCTTTGTGGTAGAAATTGATTTAATAATTCTTCTACTTCATTATGTTTAGTTGTGATACTAACTGTAGACATACCTTTTGATGCTTTAAGAATGTCATCATCTAATGTATATATACCGCCATTTGCTTTTCTAAAAGCTGGATTAACTAATGCTATTACTTGTTGAGAAGCTTTAGATACAGCTGCTTTAGTATTTGGGTCACCATATACACCATTATTTAAATTGTTTGCTACTAATTTTAAACTATCATTTAATTCTGTATTGTCTTTTATGTCTTCTAATGGTACACCAGCTTCTATTGCAATAGCTTGTACTGAACCTACATAAGTATCTAAATCCATACCATATTGGTCTGGGTCTAAACGTTCATCAACTGTTCTATTAAAAAATGCTCTGTTTGTTCCTAAACTTGTACCTATAGTATCGTTTGTTTTTAAATTTTCAAAAAATGTAGTTCTATCAAATACACCATCATCATCTGTAGCTAATTCATATACTCTTATATATTCGTCTCTAAATTCTTTATTACCCCACCAGGTTTCTCTTTCAGTAATATTTTTTACATTGTTTAATATATCAGTCCAATTTTCATTTGCTGAATCGTAGTCACCTACAAAAACTAAAAAATCATCATCTAAAAACTGTTGTTCAAAAGATAATTCATCTATAGTTTCGGTATTGTCTTTAGCTAATTGACTTAATGCCATAGGGTCTTTAAGACCTGTAGTATCTGCAATTAATTCAGTAATGTTTTTATCACCAGGGTCAAAGAAAAAACTTACACCACCCCTATCAACTCTAATGTAATATTTACCTGTTCCTTCAACTTCTACAATTGTTGCATTTTCTGGCAAACTATTCATCTACATCTCCTATTGATGACATATTACCTAACCAAGCGTTATTGTCCACTGGAGTTATATCTCCATAATTGTTAAAATCTTCTATTAATTGTGTTTCATCTGAATAATCATCTTCAGGATATACCCAATCTTCTAATCCTACTTTAGGTAATAACCAATTTTCAAAAGGTATTTCTATACCAGTTATTATTGGTGAACGTTTTATTGCAGGCATTAATCCTGTTTCTGGTATAAACCCAGCATTCATTAACGCTGTTCCTGAATTTAAACCAAATACATCATTAAGGCTACCAAACCAATTTTGTGGTGCTCTTTTTTCTCTCCATACAGTATTGACTGATTCCATATCTTCATATCCTTCTGTTCCTAAAAACTCATATATAACATTTATCCATTTGTCATTAGTCCAATTAGTATATTCGTCAACAAATCCAGAAGATAATATACCTTGTTCTTCAGCTAGTTCTAAACTATTTATAAGTGGATATACACCTATTTTATCAATAATCCCATTAGACTCTGCCCATTTTTCATATTCAGGCCCTAAAGCATTCTTAATAGACATTTCTCCAAAAGTATCTTTAGTAATAATACCTAATGTTTCTATAGCAGATAATATTATTCCACTAGCTATACCATAATAAAAGTTTGCTTTTTCATAAGCAGCCATAGCAGAAACTGTACCTGTTGCTGCAGTTGCACCTAATCCAGCTTTCACTCCAACTTTGGCTGCTGTAGACTTTGTAACACCTGCTCCAGCAGCTGTAAGCGTAGCTGTACCTTTTTTGGCACCTTGGCCTACAACACTAGCAACAGCTTTACCTGGTGGACCTAATTTATTTAATACTCCACCAATACCATTAGCCATCCATCCATAAATTACTTCTCCGTAATCTAATACTTTAGCTCCTTTTTTTAATCCCGCACCCATTAAAGGTATAACTCCTTTAAGCAATTTATCTAATTCAACATTTTTAGCAGCATCAAATCCCCAACTTCTAGCTGCGGCTTCTACACTTGTTGCTTTGACGTTTATACCTTCTTCAGCATTTATCCATTTGTCAGTTATATCTGATTCTGTTAATGGTTTAACTTTAATAAAATAAGCATCTGACCATTTATCAACATAAAAACCAGCTCTTTGACTTTGTTCAGCACCTGTTTTACCACTAATAACTAATTTTTCTAATGCTTGTGGAGTAATACCCATTTGTCTAGCAATTTTATTTCTCATTTCAATATCATTAAACCAATCACCAGCAAGTTCTTCAACTTCTATTACTTCTGTAGCAATACCATAATTCCATTCAATACCACCTTTAAGATTTTTTATATTTCTTCTAGCGTTACCATCAAAACCATGTACTATTCTTTCTCCTGGTTTAGGAACTTCTTTTCCATAATTTAACCATTCAGCTTCCATTAATGCTTTGTCTATTAATATTCCTTCTTGATGACCAGTACCTATTAAATTAGGTTCCCAACCACTAACTGCAGGTTTACCATCTATTTTTTTTGTTTGGTCTATGTCTTGTTCAAATATTTTTCTTCCTAAATTCCAAACTTTTACTGTATTGTCTGGTATCTTTTTTCCGTAATTAGGAATGCCTAATTCAAAATCAGAAGTTAGAGGTTTTCTTACAACTTTAGCATTATTTACATTTTCTGGACTTACATTAGTTGCTTCTGTAATAGGTTTATCAATAGTTTTCCCTAAATTCATGTTGTCGGCAATATAACTCATTTTATATTTATTAGCTAAATCTTGTATGTATTGTGGTTGTTTTCCTACCCATGCTTTTCTATCTGCTTGGTTAGGAATGTTTTTTAGATTTTTAACAATGTATTCTAAATTATGTTTATCTGCAGGATTTATTACACCATTAGTTAATTTAGGTGTATTACTTGGTACATTTTGTTCTGAACTTAATTTCATATCTACATCATCATATTGTGAAAACCTTTTATTATCTTTTAATATTTCATCAGGAGTTTCAATATCATCTCCATAATAATATTTACTACTAGGAGGAATCTCACCAGCCCTAGACATACTTTCAAGTTCAGGAAGTATATTTTCTGTAAAATCCTGACCATAATCCTCAGCCCTTTTAATCATTGCTGCAATTTCTGCATCACTTTTTACAGTTGATTTAGTTTTAGCTTTACTTTCTTGCACAACTTCTTTACGGTCTATACGTCTAGCATCACTAATTTCTTGTACTTTATCCCATATATCTTCTCTAGGTATTATTTCTTTAAATATTTTTTCAATATCTTTACTATCTGTGTTTTTTAATGCATTTTCTATTTGTTTGACTAAAACGCCAATATTTTCTTCACTATAACCATATTTAGAATCTCTTAAGGTATCTTTTAATGCTGATACTATTTCTTTTATTTCTTGTTGTGTAGCCATTATATTTTACCTGTCATAACACCTATTATATTACTTTGATGTTTTCTACGATTTTGTCCAGCTTCAATAAGGTCTTTTTCTGTTCTTAAATCAGTTTCAATTTCATATAAAGTTTCTTCTCTAATATCATCATCATCTAAAGTTCTAGTACCTATTTCACGTGTACCTATAGTATCTCTATAATCTCCACCCATAGCACCAGTCATATCTATACTTTTACCATTTTCAATTAAATAATTTTCCATGTCTGCACCATACTTAGCTGATTTGTATGCATATGCTAAATTTTGTGCATAATTATCATATCGAGAGTTCCAACTGTTTAAATATTTATTTCTCTCTTCTTCAGTTGGTGGTCTATCTAATTCTTCCTGAAATAATGCATCAATTCTTCTTGACATATATGCTGTTGTAGGAATATCTTTTTCGATTTCATATTCTTTTTCTTTTGCCTTAACATCAACATTCATTAACAATTTTTCTCGTTCTGAGTATTTATTAATAGCTCGATTTAATAAAGCCCAAGATACTTTTTCTACATTCATATTTGAATCTTCAACCCAATTGTAACTATCAGGTATACTGTCTATTAAATCCATATATTCATTAGAACCATACATAACACTTGCGTTGTCATAATCTGATTGTGCCATTAACACTTCAATGTATCCTTGTAAATTAATATCTATTTCACCACTGTCATCAAAATCACCTTCATCAGCTATACCTTGTCTAACTAAAATATCTTTTAGATAATTAATTACGTCTGGGCCTTGTTTGCCTATATGATTTACAAAATCAGTCATAAATAAAGATTGAGGTTGTACTTCTACAGGTATAGGAACAAACGAACCATCTACTTCTTCAAATAAAATATCTCCATTTTCGTCAGTTAAAAATCCTGGTAATTCTTGTCCAGTTGCATTTGCATATGCTTGTTCTGGAGTTAAGTCATTCTCTAATACTCCTGTAACATATCGGTCAAATGCATCACCTTTTAATTCACCTATAGGTGCTCTAGCGACAATTTCTTGTGTTGCTCCTGGTATAGGTTTTCGGTCACGTACTTCATCTTCAAAATAAGTAGTGTCTTCACTAGGTACAACAGATTCTGCTTCAGTGTCTGTTTGTACAACAGATTCTTCTATAAGTTTTGCTTCTTCTACACTTGAAAGAGTTTCAGGTAATCCAAAAATACCACCAAAAAATCCTGGTTCGTATGTATATTCTTCTGATACATATTCTTGATAATTAGGAATATCTTCTATTGGTATAGTTGCACCAGCTATTTCAATAGATTCTACTTTATTGCCTGGCCCTAATAACAATCTAAAACTATACTTTATATCTGGTCCATAATCTCCATATGTTAAAACTGCATCTGCAGGTAATCCGTATTTTTCATTCCAATACGTAGTGTCTTCTGATGAAAACCAAGCAGCTATTGCTTCACGTAAAGCTTTTCCCTTTTTGTAATTATTTTTTTTATCTTCTGCCATTTAATTTCCTATGCATTGTAATACTCTTTATCGTCACGAAACATTCTAGTTATTATATTAGTCCAAATTGCTGCAAAGTCAGGGTTTAAAGGTATAATCTCATTTGCCCATCCTTGAAAATCTGCACGCATATATACAGCTATAGGGTCTGTACTTTGCAACCACCATTCTGGATTACCTGAAGGTGATTGAAATTCTGATTGTCTTGCAAAAGCTTTCCATTTAGGTAAGAAATCATTAACAAATACTGCACCTGCTTCTGTTTTTAACGTTATTTCTAAATTAGGCCATTTCTCTATCATTTCACCTAGTATTTCTTTTGACGTAGCTGGTTGTCTTTGTCCACCAGTTCTTTCAAATCCAGGTAACTGTTGCATTAACGCTGTTCTATAAATTCTAAATAACATATCTTTTTGTGCTTCTGGTATAAAACTGTTTTCAAATTTTTCTTTGTAAGCTGTGTATTTAAAATAACCTAATGTATCGTTAGCTGCTATATTAAATTCTTCTAATGACAAAACTTCTCTTTCACCAATATTGTATTGTCTTATTACTTCTTGATAGCTTCTTTCTTCATATGGACTATCAGGTAGTAAATAAAATGCACTTTTAGGTAATTGTTCTAATACATCTTTATTTTCTTGTTGCCATGATAAAACTCTCTCTGAGTATGCTTTTTTCCCACCTTTAGCTGTACTTTTAGCTGTAGTTAACCAAGTATGTTCATATCCATATAATCTTATAAAAGATTCATACGCAGCTATATGGTCATCATTATGTTCTTGTACTAGATTTTGATATTCTTTAGCAAGTATTTGTGTACCCCACATTTTACCATTTTTATCTTCAATATAATATCTAGGACTAAATCCTGTAGGTAATACAAATTGTGCCATAGCTCTAAATAAAAATGTTTGTCTTCCTTTGTCTCTTGCATAATCTCTTAAAGCTGCATCTATTAAATCAGGTGTTAAATCTTCATCAGGTAATAAATTAGCTGTAGTTCCTTTCCATTCCATTTGTTCTAAATATTCATCTAAAGCACCTGCTTCTAATAATCTTTTTTCACCATTTTCCATTTTTAATAATTTAAATAATTCAATTGACGTACTAGCACGCATAGATGCTACTTCTGATTTATTACCAACTGGTATTATATTTTGTGCTGCAAAGAATTTTTGTAAAGAAGGTGATGTAGGTATAATCGCATCCCAGAAACCTGTACCTGTAGGAGGACCAAAATCTCCAAAAAAGATACCTCTTAACTCATCTGCTACTCCACCAGCAGGTAATACTTTGTCTATAGCAAAACCAGCCATAGGTGTAGGACCAGGAACAAATCCTTGACCTAACAAGTTAACTCCAGTCACATAACCACGTGGTGACATTTTTATATTAGAATCTTCACCAAATATTAAATTAGACATATGACCACCAAAAGGCATTACAAACATTTGTTCACCTGAACCATTAGGGTCTTCTGCAAAGAATCCATCTCCAGAAAAACCTAGTGCGTCAGCACCTCTACCACCTTTTAAAGTCAACTGTGTTCTTCTTATAACCTTTGGATTTTCAGCTAATAATTTTGGCCAAGTAGTTAACATTTCAAACCAAACTTCTGGGAAAGGAAATATGTTTCTTGTCTTTTGTGATATTCTATGTCTTTTAGTTGTGTCATACAATAAGTCTTGTGTAGACTGTAATCCAAATGCTTTACTTCCATCACTTACTGTTTGATAATCAGTTAACTGATATACTTTCTTTTCTGAACCACCCATTAATTCTTGTAATTGTTTACGCACTTTAAGCGGTATTTTTGTTGCTGAAGCTTCTCTAATAAATTTTTGTTGCAATTCTTTGTCCATTAAATGAAATTTATCTACTATGTATGCCCATCTGTATTGTTTAAATGTAGAACTTCTATTGAGATAATTAATAGGTCTATCCATCATATTTCTAAACATAAATTCTAAAGCTGTATCTAATAATTCTTCACCTTTAAACAAACTACCTTCAGGTACATCTACTTCTCTTTTATAAAATAATGTACCTAAATCAAATTTGTCTCCATCTTTATCCATCCATTTAGATATAGCGTTTTCTAATTCTTTTTGTTGACTTCTGCTAACTCCTTGTACCATACCATCAACTTCTGATAACATTTTTAATTCTTGGCCATCTGTAGTTTCAAGTACGCCTTCAGCTATTACACGTCTTAACAAAGTCATACCATCATCTTTACTATCTATATTGTGACTTAATTGTGCTTCAGATAAATTATTAGTAAATTTTCTACCTGGTTTTTGTATGTTACTGTCAAATCGTACATAATCTCTACCTACTTCTAATCTGTGACCTGTTGCTTGTCTAATTCTATTTTCTACAGATTTTAAATAAGCCATAGCTATGTCATCATTTGTAGCTACATCCATCCAATCTTCTCCACCTTTTTTTAATAAATCTTGTCTATAATCATTTCCTTTTCCTTTAGTAAACCATTTTAATGTGTCTTCATCAACACCATTAGCAGCAACGTATCTTGCTACACCATCGTTTCTTAATTTAAATAAAGTATTAAATATACCTTTATTGTAACCAACTTCTCCAAATGTTACTTCTGGCATTTCAATACGATAACTATTTTTATATTTACCACCTTTAATAATATTATTAGTCCATTGTTGATGTGTAACAGCTAAATGTTCTGGACTTCTCATAATGTCGTCAAACTCTGAAAATTTAGTCCAATATTTAGCTTGTTCTTTTTCGCTATGTGAAAATACCCATGATAAATATTGAAATGGATTATTCCATCCACTATCTAAACCAGCAGAATAAATTCTGAACTGTTCTTCTAAAAATATTCTTGTAAAGAATGCAGGTCTTAACAAAACAATTGGCTTAAATACTTTTCGTGTATAAAAATCTAATAGTTTAGTAGCAGCGTCATCCATTGTTGCATTAGTTGGTATCCAACCAAATTCATTAACTTCCCTAGCAGCAGCTCTACCTTCTGTACGTAAAGTTGTTAAATATTTTTTAACATTAGCTGCACCTATTTTAGTAGCTTCAAAAGCTTTTAAATCTTCAAAATCAGCTGCATAAAAATGTTTACCTACAACTCTATCAACAATATCTTGATTTAAAAATGGAAATATATTGTCACTCATTTCTGACAATATTGAAGCACGTGGTACTTGTATTTCTATAGTTTGACCACCTACTGCAATTTCTATTAAATCATCTGCAGTACCACCACCTGGTGAAACAATGTTATGTGGTATACCTCTATTATCCATACCATTAGATTTAAAATATGCTTTTTGTTTTTTGTTCCATTCTTCTACTGTACGTTTAATATGCTTTGCAATTACTTCATGTTGTTTACCTGTTGCTTTAATTTTGTGATATTGAAATTCCATTAAATCAGTACTATATTTTAATTGTTCTCTATAATTATCACCTAAATCTAACCATCTATCCATCCAAGTTTGCCATTCCAAATCAGTAAAATTATTTTGTCTCATATGATTTGCTAATTGTCTTGTTGCTACTTTACGGTTACCCATTTCCATAGCACTACCAGACATTTCACCTAATAATCTTTTTGAATTTAAACTTAAACTATTTTGAAAATTAGAACTAAATCCTAAATATCTTGACACTCCAATATCTTTAGCTTGTAAATTATTTTTATATATCTCTTTTAATATATCCCAAGATTCAGGTGTTGCATCTACGGAACCATGTGCTTTTTTCCAACTTGCTTTTGCAGCTTGTACACTGTCATCATAATGAGCAATAGTTCTTAAAGCACCTCTAGTGTATGTATAAGGTTTTCTAATATTTCCACCTATAACACTACCTAAACTTCTCATAGTAAAATTTTCACTACCTGTTACTTTTCTAACTGCAGAACCAGTCATATTAGAAAAACCTTTAGGCATAGAAGTTACTCCGTCTAATATTCTTTCAGGACCTTTAAATCCTTGATATTGAGGTTTACTTGTTCTTAAACCATCAGTCATCATATCTACTATCGAATCAGCTATTTTAACTTCGTCTGTTTGTCTACCAACCCAGTTCCAATATTCAACGTCATTAATCCAATTAACTAACGTAGGGTCTTCAGACAATGTTTTACCACTTGATTTAGCAAAATGTTTTATTAATACTCTTGATTCAGGAGTAGCTATTAATTTTCTTGCATCTTTAGCAAAAACACCTTGCAACCTACCATTAAACAAACCATGTTTTCTAGCTAATGCTCTATCTGCCTTTAATTGGTTTTGGACTGCTGTACTTAAACCATTATATTTTTCTCGTTTAGCTGTACCTATTAACCAATCATCTTCTTTAATTAATGCACGTTCTGCTTTACTTAATTTAGCCCAAGCATTTTTACCAGCTTGACTTCTATTAGTAGCTGCAGTAGTCATTAATTCTTGTAACTCTTGTGCAGCTTTTTTATCTTCTAAAAATCGTATGCTGCCTTGAGCTTTTCTTTGATTTTTTGTAGTTTCAACTACATTTACAGAACGTGAAGCTTTTTTTAATTTACCTAAAGATAATAATCCACCAGTAAAATATTCAGCAGGTAATGCTGATGCAAAATCTAATAAACCAGATGCAATCTTATATGGTGTAGTACCTTGTTGTAATACCTGTCCAGCTTCATATCTACCCCAAGAATATTCTGTTAATTGATTATCACCCATTAATTCACGTTGTGCATATTCAGTTACATTCATATCGTTATAGTTTGTTCTTCTATCTGCCCATATTGATATTTTGTTTGGATTAGCTGCACTTAAATAATTTATCTCACCATTTTCATCTAGTTCTTTTAATGGAGCACCTATTTTTAAATAATATAAATCTTTAGCTTTTTGTTCATCTCCATTAAATTTTTCTAATAATTCATAATATTTAGGGTCTTTGTCATGATGAACAGATTCAAAGAAGAATCTTTTACTTCTATCCATGTTAACTGCTTCACCATTAAATACTTTTTTAGCAGCTGCCCAAATATAGTTTTCTCCAGAAAATTTTATTGCTTCTTTTAGAAAATCTATATTTTGTGATAATTCTTCATCACCCATATCTTTACCTAAATTAGGTACTTCTGATATATTAACTAATGAGGCAATATTAGCTTGTGCTGTTTTAGGACTATATCCTTTTTCAAGTAACTCATCATATCTATTTAAATCTTGATAATATCTCCATATACGACCTTGTGCTCTATAGGGTACACCTCCACCCCCAAATTGTAATATGTCTGATGTTGGTAAAGGATTCCATTTATTCCAACTTTCTCTAATTGCATCAAGTGTACCTATTAACCAAACAGCTGGTGAAAACTTTCCTACTTCTTCTGGTGTTCTACCACCTGGTGCATAACCACCTGTCACAATATCAATAATATTTAAATGCATATCATCAGTTACTTTTTCGTCTCTATATTTTTCGTTTATTTCATTCCATTTTTGAGATTCTTCAGTTACCCATTTAGCTTGTGCTTCATCAGTTAATTTCTGTACTTCAGGAGCATCTGGTGGAACACCCATAACTGCTAATGTTGCAATTAATGGTTTAGATAAAATAGGATTATGTTGTAAATGAGCTACTGCTAAATCTGTAATACCTGGGTTATTTTTTAATTGTTCTGTGTATTGAGCTAATTTAGCTTGTTCTATTCTTTGTACAGTGAGCATCTCCTGCTCTTTAATAGGGTCGCCAAACATTATTGACTTCTGCCATTAATTAATTCAGCTATAAGAGGATGAGGATTAACTTGATACATTGCTTGCAATAATATATCCACATCACTTGCTGTATTCCTAGTTGCTCCAACACCTTCTCCTATAGGAACTCCTTCTGTAATAGGTTCATTAGGGTATTCGGTTCCTGCAAATACATCTGGTGATTGTCCTTGTTCTGGAGGTATTGGAAAGGGTGCATTAGCTCCACCACTATCCCCCATTGGTGCAGCCTGTTGTTGTTCCTGATATGCTTTGCTTTCACCATAAGCCATATCTTGTCCACGCATTGTAGGTTGGGTGCCATCAGTTCTTTGACTTAAAGCTCCAGGCCCACTAACTGCATTTTTTCTTTGGGGTGTAGGTTTTCTATACCCACCTCTAGAACGGTTCTTGGCCAAATTCTTCCTCCTCATCAGGTTGTTCTATCATAATAACTATATTAGGTAAAGGTTTTATAACGTGATATTTAGGATTATTAAAATCACCAAAAGGATTATCTCCAAACTCTACATCTATAATGTCCCAAAATTTTTGTTCTTCGTTCATTACATTCCACCAAACGCTGAAGCTACTGATGGTGGTGGTTGTTGTGGAGGTTGGCCACCTTGCTGGCCTTGTTCTGCGGCCATTTGTTGTTGTATCATAGCTTCCTGTTCTGGACTCATTTGTGGTTCTTGTGGAGTATAAAACATTCTCATTATATCTGTCATTTCTGCAGGATATTCATATATAGCTATTACTGCTTGTGTAGCTGCCATGTCTCCTTGTGCTGACCTAGCAAGTATTGATTCAAATAAAACATTCTCTGCTTTATTTTTTCTAATACGTTCTTGCACTTTAGCTATGTTATCTAAACCGTCAATATTATCTTGTAATGTCTCTACGTCTATAACACCTGCTTGTAGTAATTGCAAACCAGTTACAATTTTTTGTCCATCATCAAAACCTGACATAACTCCATAAATACGTCTTGTTCTAAAATCTCCGCCTATATCTGCTATAGGAGCATAATTTTCAGAAAAAGCAGTACCTGCATAAAAACCTTGTATAGGTTTCTTTCTAAGTTCTTCAAACTGTGCTGCTAATAAACTATCAAGTTCTAATCTTTTTTCGTCCATGTCTTGTAATGCATGTTTAATAATATCTCTATACTCATTAATCATTAATGACATAGTTCCGTTTAACTCTTGTAAACCAGCACCAGTAACAAAAGAGTTAGGCGATTGTGCATCATCAGTAACTGGATAGCCACCAACTAATCTCAGTTGTCTTTCTAATCTATCTATCTGTTGAAATAATTGATACGGTATATTGTTTGATGGTTTAGATACCTGTGTACCAGGTGCAAGATAGTTTATAGCAAATCTACCTCTTCTGTATTGTCCTGATTCTAATTCACCAGAAATATTTGTTTCTGTGAAAACACTATCTTCCATAGCTATAGCTGACATAATATTTATCTTTGCCATCATAGCCATTAAACCTATAACGTGGTCATACTGACCTTTAAGTTCATCAAAAGATGTTCTTTTCATAAAAACAAAAGGTGGGCTACTAAGGTAGTTAGGAATAAAATCAAGTATCATTCTTTTTTCTGGGAATACTATGTACGTACCACCTAAGTCATAATATTCAATTATTCGTATGCCTTGACCTGTGTTATCTTCCCAGTTATTATCTTTGTCATTTTCGTATTGTGTACCTACGCCACCTTTACCGAATGCTGCTTCAGATGTTTCTTTTTCCTCTACATGCAATATTTCTTTTGCAAACTCTGGATACAATTGTGCAAGTTTATATCTAGGTATTCTTCTTAATACAGCTAGTTCTCTAGGTTCTTGATTAGGACCAAAGTTTCCTGGAAAAGTATCAAAAGGGTCACGGAGTTCTGCAGTAGGATATATATAACCATTTTTATCTGTTCTTGTTGTTATAATCCACGCACAGTAACCGTAACCAGGTAACCATCTAGCAGCTTGTGCTAATTGTAAATTTAAATTTTGTTTCTCATCATATGACGTAACAATTCTCTCTAGTCTCTCTGCACGAACTTTAGCTCTGTCAGAGGTATTGTGATTCATTATGTCAACTCTTACTTGTGGTACACCAGATATTTTTTGTGCAAGTCGGTCTATACCTGACTGCAACATGTTAGGAGCTGGTAATAAGTCAACATCAGATGTTTCCATTTTGTTTCCTAGTAATGCTTTCATACCATCAGCACCACCATTTAAAATTGCTTTGATTCTAGCTTTCTGTGCCTGTCTATGTTTAGAAGGCTTACCTGCAACTAACTGTGTTGCATTATCTACAATCTCTTTGTAGTCTTTAATATCTAAATTTTCTATCCCCATGGTGCCTCATTATAATCTGTTCTATCAAAATCTGTGTAACTTGCGTTGTAATCTAATCCCATTGTCGCTAACTGTTCCTTGTTCATTCTTCTAAATACTTTCATGGGAAACCAAGCTGCCATCACTAAATCTGTTTTCTCTTTGTTTCTAGTACTAACAGGTTTTCCATCAAAATATAATAATTGTTGTCTATAACTATTAACTTTAGCAAGACTTTCAGAATTTCCTGTCGGTAAAAAGATTTTTTGTGCTTCAAACAAACCAGCCATAGAACCAACACCATACATTGGGTCGTGTTTATTTTTACCTGTTACATGGCCCTGCATAGTAATACCACCTCGTAAAACAAAATCTTTTATTTTATCATCCTGTCGTATAGCTGTTTGAAAACCATTCTCTTCAATTACCCAATGTTGTAAATCATATTTTTGATACCAGTCAGACATAATTTGCAATGCATGTTTAACGCCACCACCTTGTCTATTTTCTATATCTATTAAAAAGAGTTCTCCTTTCATAGCATTAATACCCCAGAGTACTGCGGCTTGATAACCAGAGCTAGCAGGGTCAAGTCCAGCAACTAAATGTAAACTACCTGGTATTTGTCCAATATTTAAATCAGGTCTCATACATTGGTCAATCATATCCATAGTAAATATTTGTGTACCTTCTACATATGCCTGATTGTAATAAACCATTTCATAAATCTGTCTACCACCCGTAGTCTCTGCAGCTTGCATACGAGACATTAACCATTTGTATGTTCTCTTGCCAGGCCATAACATACATTCCTGATGTTCTTCTTCTACATGGTCAGGTAAGTTACACGTTATATTATGTGCTGTTTCTACTATGGTCATAAAACTTTCGTTAGATAATAAATGATGATACAAATCATCAGAGTGTTGTCTTGAACCTATAACAACAACAGCAGTATGTTCCTCTTTTCTAGAAGATAACGTTGTTGTCCACCACTGTCTAGTGTTTTCTCTTGCACCAGGTTGCATTGTAGTTTGGTGGTCTTCTATGTCATCAGCTATTATCAAGTCACAATCACGAGAAAGTATCTTCCCACCTTTACCTACAGCAACCATAGTCGGTGACTTAATACCAGGTACTGTTCGTGTACCTACAGTAAATTGATTCTGTGACCAGTTTTTACCTGACCTATTATCAGGTTTAAAACTCTTACCTGGAGGACAAAAGTCTTCTTTTAATCTATCATTCTCGTCTAGTTGGTCTAATACTGATGCTACAGCATTCTTTGCTATGTCTTCATTACCACCTACCCACATGATACGTATGTTAGGATTTTTCATTATCTGGAAGACAGCAAAGTGTATTAATAATTCAGTCTTACCGTGTCTAGGTGGACTTAGTATTAAAAGCTCTTTACCGTTTTCTATAGAGTCTTCTATGTTTTCTATCCAGTTTAGGTGAAAGTCTGCTGTTTCATACTTTTCCCCCGTTTCCGTAGCAAAATACTTGTTGCGAAAGCTAGAAAAATTTGCTAATAACTCTAAAACTTCTTCTCCTTGTGACCAATTTTCCCCTTTGATTTCTGTACCTTTATCAATCTTGTATGCAGCGAGCATGCGTGATACGGTAGCTGACGTGCAATTAAGGTCTGCGGCTACCTCCTGGGTGGTTATTTCGCCTGTCGCTAGTGTTTCAGCATACAATGTTCTAAATTCGTTATAATACTTCCCCCTACGTATAGAGGCATAGTTACCTGTATCTGATTTAAATTCCTGGTTTATGGGTTTTGTAGGTAATTCTGCTCCGTCACGATTCTTTTGAGCCCAACTACGCTTGTTACATTGCTCGGAACAGTACTTCCTTTGCTTACCTTTAAGCCAATTCTTGCATCCTTTTGCTTGACATATAATACGGCTCATAATCTATCTTTCTGTAGATGGTTGCGTAGATTTAATTATATGTTATATTGGTAATAATTACAAACATTAGAAGTAAATTCAGTTACAAGTGAAGTTGCCATCGGGGGGCAGAAAGTTCGGGATACGAAAGTATACAGCAGAAACACAAACCGAATACTCAAGGACTTAATAGAGCTACTAATCAGAAAAGACAGGTAAACACTGGCCCGTTACGTCCCAACCAACTACAGTATTACCAGCATATCTTAAACTAGATACATAGATACTAACGTACGTCAAGGTTAACATCGGTAGGTCAAGCTAACGCTATCAAGTGCTAACGCTATGCTAACGCTTGAGAGCTAACGCACTCTTTCTACATCCTTTCTTCCATGATATACAGACATCTGTTCCTTACTTAAGGGATAGTT
>TARA_R110002074_G_scaffold286_4_pt1 | contig 15709 bp, 28 predicted proteins | sample TARA_R110002074 | Tara Oceans TARA_R110002074 (sample SAMEA4397215) | marine metagenome | biome: Polar Biome; feature: [MIX] marine epipelagic wind mixed layer (ENVO:01000061); material: water (ENVO:00002006), including particulate matter (ENVO:01000060) such as... | depth 10-100 m
CGTAAAAGTTTTGCTGTTACCAGCAGAAGGTGTCCGTGTCAAATACCCATCGGTTCCATTAAACAGCCCAGAGCCTTCAATGACAAAGCCACTAGCACTAGCACCACTAGCTCCCATCATAGGGGATATACTATTAATTACACTCATTTAGGAAACTTCTTTTTGACTTCTTGACGTTTAGTCTCTAAAGCATCCTTTGCGTCAGGTCTACTTTCGACTACGGCTTCCCATAGAGCTACAATCATATCTTCCTTAAGAGGATAATCACGTAGACGTAAAGATAAATAATTATATTCAGGATTAGGTTTTGTGGTTGCGGCATGATTAATAGTAGTTTCAGGTGTAACTGTTATAACTTTAGTAGTCTCAGGTGTAACTACTGTAACCCCATCTTCAGCCAATACAGCTTTAACTACTTCTTCCCCCATCACGGCAGGAACAGTTTCTACCCATGCGTCCTTATCGGGCAACGTAGGTGTAGGATCAGGAATGACTACAGGTTCAGGTTTGTCCTCTAAAGTAAACGTGCGTGTAACCTGACCATTACTAAAGGTATCAGTTTTTCCTGTAGATATTTTATCATTAGGTATTATATCTTCATTAAACCTTGCGTAACCTATAGCGTTTAACTCATCATCAGTCCATAGTTTAAATATATTTGTTGGATGCTGTATTTCTAATGTAGTTTTCATATCCATTACAGCTTGTTTAGGTGTCTGAAGTGAAAGTAAAGTTCCTTCACTATTTATTTGTGCTACTAAATTCATGATATAGCTCCTGAAAATACACAATGAATACTTGATGTTGTCCTAGCAATATAATCAATTCGATCTACTGCGTTTGCCGCTGTACTAAGTGTAGGAGCAGTTCCCCCTGCAAAATCATAATGTGTACCATAACTTAATGTTCTTCCTCCAGTTCCATCTTGAGTAATAAAGAAGGAACCTGATGTTCCAGCTACAATGTTTGTAGGGTTAACTAATGCACGATTTCCTGCCAAGGTGACACTAAAGTGATTATTAGCGGCTAAGTTAACGGCAATACTAGCGCCATCGGTCAACCCTGTAATGGACCCTGATTGAGTAGCAGAGTAGGTATTAGCTACATCTTTAACTACAGTATCTGCATCGAATGCCTGTACATGAGTACCAATAGTCAATCCTAAGTTTGCTCTAGAAGTAGATGCGCTTGTTACATCAGATAAATTAGAAGCTTTATTCATTTTAGTGCCTACATGAGTAGCTACAGCAGAAAACTCAGTATTAAAATCTCCTCCTGAAATTACTTTTTGAGGGTTTGAATCAGCTAATGCGTCTTTTCCTGACCAACTTACTTGTACTGAATAATCACTCATTTTATTTCCTCTTCCTTAAGATTGTGAAGCATACTTTGCTTGTCCGTATAATGACCTACTACTACCAAATAAAAAAGGATCACGCTCTTCTTGATTTTTATTTGATAAGTGTATAAATAATTGTTGTTGTTTCCACGTATGCTGTTTGCCTTGTGGAAAAGGTTTAAATAAAGGTGTTACTTTCCCCTTACGCATTATAAACCTCTTATTTCTTGTTTCCAACGTCCTAAATTTTTCTTACGTTGTTCTTTAGAGGGGTTTGATTTTTTAGGTGTCTTAACTATTCTACCCGCTACTCTATTTTTTATTGGTTTCATAATTTATAAAATTACCCCATGTTCTTTATTACGTTTTTGAACTAAAGATAGTAGTTTTTTACGTTCTTCATCCCAAATATCACTAAGTTGTTGTGTCTCTACTTTAGGAGAATCATTAGCTACTCTTTTAATTTTACCAATAGGTGTCTTTAATGGTCTAGTTACATTATGTATTCTTTTATCTTTTGGAGTAAATAGACCGCCTGTAGGAAACTTTAAAGATTTAGTTTTAGTTTCAAAAGGAGTATCTTTAGATTTACTTTTTAGTTCTTTGCCTGTTTCTACAGTTACATCTGAATATTCTTTTTCAGTTACTTTTTCTAAATCTTCTGACTGTAAAAGTAAATCTAACATTGACTCTAATTCTTCAGAATCTTCATCAAAACTTTCAGAGTCTTTAAACTCTAAAGCATTCTTTTCTAAAAAACTTTCAAGTTCTTCAGAAGTACCTGTAGGTTTAGATGCTTTAAACGTCTTGACAAGAAGGTCTTTATATAGCTTTTGAATTTTATTCTTAAGCTTTTCAAGTTCTAAATCGTAAGAAGTGTCAGCAAAAAGAGATTCAATAGTAGGCATTATTAATATTTTTTCTTTAGTTTTGTTTTCTTTTTCTTAGCTACTTTTTTTACTTTACCGTACATAATATATCCTTTCTAAATAAGAGGGTCCCTAGTTATACTAAGGACCCTTTATTTTAGTTAAGCGGCTGGGACTGCAAATGCAATTCCTGATAAGTTACGTAACTCACCTACGCCATACAAGGTATCGGAAGTGAACAAATCACCTAGATATTCTTGCTTATACTGGGTCTGAGAACGTACACCCATTTGCTCGACTAAAGCTACTGCATCTTTATGCAACATTAAACCAATGCGTACAGAGACAGAGTTAGTCGTAGTTACTGTAGGACAGTTACTGGATACATACACATCCATACCATAGATTGATCCAATTTTACCTGTCTTAATAGCATTACCATCACCAATGAACTGTTGTTCAGTGAAACGGTTAATACCAAGCATATCATTCATAGCTATTGGAGGGATAATCATAGAACGATCACTCATAGGGACATCAGCATTGTCTAGACGCAAGATCATTGCGCGGATACCAGCGTCCGTAATGTCAGAAGCATTAGAAGTGCCTCCTACAAAGTTCGTAGCACCATCACCACCAATGACTGCTTTCTCCCATAGAGATGTTCCAGTACCACCTACAGTACCTCCCTGTAGACCTTCTGTAATATTAAATAAGTCATTATCTACTTGAGTAGCTAGGGCATACCCAGCATCGTCAGTGTAGAATCGACGTAATGAAGATAGTGCCTGTACTTCAGCAATGTCCTCAATGACTACCGAATATTCATAGTGTTTGTTGATACTTAGGTTTACTGTACCGTGAGTATCACCCTGCAAAACCACTTGGGTATCTGCAACTTTAGCATTAGCAGAGCCACGTACAGGGGCTGGAATGTGAATTGTATCACCTTTCTTACCACTGTGGTTGATCTTTGTAACTAGATTTCCTAGTACTAAGTTCTTTTTGTATCCTGCAATAACTTCGTCTGACCACAGTTCGGGAATAAAATTCGCCGCTTCTGTAATCCCTTGTCCATTTGTACCTAAAGCCATAATATAACTTCCTTTTTCTTTATATTGTTATTTAACCCTTCCCTGTGCATAAGCCTGTAAGATTTCATCTTGTAGAGACTCATACCGTTGAGGATCGTTTGTTCGGAGTCTGATAAGATCAGCCCTTCTGTAGATTTTCTTACCCGCTGTAGATTCAGAGGATGTCCGTGATACGCCAGAGCTATTCTTTAAAGCAGTAGTCCTTTTTTCTGCTTTGTTTGCTTCCGCTACGCTAGTATTACTAATCATTTGACGCTCTTTCCAGTTACCTAGAAGTTCTTGAGCAGAATTGTAATCATAGTTATGTGCAGAAACATATAACTGAGTTCGTATCGGGCTATCTTTAACCCACTCTTGAAACTTAGGATCGCCTACGATTTCTAAGTAATCAGGATGCGCTGTTTTTAGTTTTTGAGTTGTAACTTGAGCCGCTTGGACTTTTTGTTGCTCTTCAAACTCACGGAACTTTGGATGATTTGAGATGGCCTTTTCAACTGCTTTGTTGGGGTCATCAAAAAAGTCTGGTTCATCCTCTTCATATACTTCTTGTTGCGCTTGTGTTCCGTTTTGATTAGTGGTAAGTTGTTGCTGTAAAATACCGTCTGTAAGCTTTCGTAGCTCACCAATTTCCTGTCCTTTCCTACCTAATTCTTTTTCAAGATTTTCATATGAGGACACGATGTCGGTCATAGATTTCCCTTGAAATTTGGAGGGAAGTTCTGCTTCTTGAGATTGTTCCATTTCTGGAGTCTCTTCAGTTATCTCTGCAAATTGGGCAGTTTCTTCTGGTGTCTCTACGGCTTCTTCAACAACTACACTACTCATGGTCTAATCCTCCGTCTATAAAGATTGTGGAGTTAAAATATGCTGGAGTTACAGGACTAATCCTCTAATTGATCCAACGCTAATCTAGTAGTTTCCTTTAAATTAATGATCATGTTTAAAGTCTCTACTTGACCTCTTCGTAAAAAGAGGGTTTTCTCATCGTCTATGTTGTTAATATTTTCTAGTGAAGTTGCCATTGAAGTAAGCTCTTCGATCAAGAGGCTCCATGATCCACTAACTAATAAATCTAGACGTTCTTCTAAAACTTCTTTATCGTTCATCGTTTAATAGGTTCATTCTGTTTTTTATTATTACCAAATACTTTAGCTAATTGGTTCTGTACGGTCACAGAAAGAGCATCCCAAGATTTAGCATCTCTAGCAAAATCAGAAGCCGCAACTTCCATACGTACTTTAGTTCCTAAACTTCCCCATTTGATTTTTTCTGCCATTCTATATTTCCTACCTACCTTGGGATTTCATTCTAGCAGTAGCTAAATTAAGGATTGTCTCTGACTGCAAATGTTCTACTTCAGGAATATTACGTTGAGTCTCTGATTTAACCATTTGGGAGTCTGTACGTAGTTTTTCAATACGTGCCATCTTCTCAGCAAGTTCCATTTGTTTTTCCACTAGATATTCTTCTGATTGTTTATCGTCAATTTCACTGGTAATCTTAGCGGCTTGTGCCATTTCTTTCTGAATACCAGCCTTCATTTCCTCTAGTTCTAATTGGATTTTCATCATTTCCATTTGTTGAACCATTTGTTGCATCTGCATTTGCTCTGGTGTAGGTTGTTCAGGTTGCATCATTTGATCAATAGAAGCCTTCATTTCATCACGATTAGCCATAGAGCTATTTTCAAAGATACCTTTAAGGAGAAGATTAAATGGAGGAGTTCCTTGTTGTGTCATGGACAACAATTGTATCATCTGTGTCATCTCTAGTTCTTTAGCCATGATACCCATACTGGAGTACGCAAAGAATTTATAATCTCCTGTGGGATAACGCTCTGGTACAAATTGCATATACCTAAAGGCGGCTTTCTCTACTAAAGGTATTAAATAGTTTTCTTGGAAGTTCATAATGGTACGTTTTTGACGCTTAATTGACGCACCCTGCATCATTGACATACCTGATGCTGTAGCGTTCCTAGGGTTAGCTGAGTTACTTGTGGCACTGTCCATAGCACCTGTACCCATCTGAACCATACGCTCTAATTCAGCGGCTTCTGTGAAGGAAGATTGAGACAAAGAACCAAAGTTTAAGGGCATTAAAGTCTGCCTTGGATCACCATTTGTTAGAATAGTTTTCCCTGCTTTTACTTCAAACTTAACTCCTCTAGGCAACCTTGTTGCGTCCACACCCATCATAGGATGCGTAGTAAGAGCTAACGTATCAATACGTGCGCGGAGTTCTGCATCCAAGGCTTTTTGTGGATTGTATCCTTTTTCTGCAATACCTCTGCCCCAGAACTTATTGGGTACTCGGTCATGTTGGTAGGCTACAAAGGGACGATCACCCATTAAATAAGGGTTCTCAGAGGCTTTTAGAACAACTGAATCATTAGCAATTACAACTACAGCCTCTATAAGTTCATCCTCATCATAGTCAAATTCATCATTTAGCTCGCTTTTACTCTCTAAAAACTTCTTTGGGACTCTTCCCCAATATTCAGTAATTTTAACTTTATCGTCATCGTTAGAATCACCTATATCTTCGTCATCAAAGCCAAAATCAGCTTTATCATAGGCTCCCAAGGGCTTATCTTCATAAATACCGTCTCTAATACCCTCCATAATCTCGTATTTAGGCTTAATTACTATCTGAGCTACGCCTAAAGCTTCATCAATACTGGTTGCTGAAGGGTCAATGGCAAATTCTTTAGGTGTTAAGGACTCTAACTTAACTGTAATTATGTCTTTTTGTACCACTACAGTGTCCGTAGTCAATGTATCGGGTATAGGGGACTCTGTAGGGGTCTTTTGAACCTCTTCCTTGACTGAAAGTTTTCCTATGCCTGTACCATAGATAGCACCATTCAATAAAGACTCAACTATAGCGTCTTTGAACCTAGCACGATTTAAATCTTCCTTTAAATTCTTACGTATTACCATGACATCTGTAGGGTCTTGGTCAGCTACGTCATCTCTAATGTCAAACCACTTATCCTGACCAAATACTGCTTCCTCAAGCTCGGCTACAGTGGACTCAATGGCTTGTTGGGTAGCTGGTGAGATTAGACGGGACTTCTCAGAGTCCCTTGTCTTGTCTGAAGAGTTCCAAATACCCCTCCAGATACGATAATATTCATCCCATTTAGTAAGATAGTTGGTATCACGATGATCTTCCCATTGAGTTACACGATCTACTACCCATGTACTTAATGTTTTCTGAGGATCATTGTAGGATAAATCTGTCATAGTTTAATAACCTGTATACTCATCTATGGGGTCCCAATCTTCTAATTCAATTGATTGTGCAAAATCTACTACGGAAACTTGATCAATGTAGGCCAGAGAATCCAATAAATCATCGTGTGATAAGGGGCTAGGGAAATCCAACATTTGTGTAATAAAATCATGGTTCCAATCTGCTTTCCTAAACATTAATTTACCGTGTTCCATACGACCCTGTAAAGCCCATACAATACGATCTTGTTTCTTTTTACCACCATGGCTTACATCTGTTATATTGACCCATCTACCTCTAATTCTCATAAGGTCTTCGATGTAGGGCATAATTGCATTCTTTAATGCTCCTGCCTCAATGCCTACGGTAATTGTCTCTACTTCTTCAGCGGCATCTAGAATCTTTTCCGCTGTCTCTTTGATACCCCATCTACCGTGAAGTATGTCCTTTACGTGCCATTCGTCACCACAGATTTTAACCACAGATATGGCTGTTTCATCCAATTTGGAAGACTTGAGGCCACGGTCTTTATCAGCCTTTTCAAAGCCAGCGGGGTCCACCGATATAACATAGCTCCCTTGCGTCTTTGAACTTTTATCGAATACATCGTCATCTGAGTACTTTATCCATTCTTCTTTAAATACTCCACCAGAGAAAGATTCAAAAGTGGCTTCAAATTCTTGTCTAAATGCCTGTGTAGACATTGATCGTTTAGCGTCATTAATCTCAGAGGGGTCTAAAAATGTATTGTCTGTAGAGTTAAATTGAAATGCTTCCCAATCGTTTTGATTTTCATTTATCTGTGCATCTACCCACAATTTATAAAAGTGGTTCTTTCCAGCGGGTGTCCCTATAAATAAAGCACCACCTTTTACATCTGCTAGTGTAGGTCTTAAGATCATCTCCCAGACCTCTGGCTTCATAGAGGCATACTCATCCATAACTACATAAGCTAGACCTACTCCACGTAGGGTATCTGGTCTATCTGAGCCTTTGAGATATATTTTACGATCATTTATTAAAGTTAATGTCGCTGTATTCTCATGGGCTGACTTAATTACATCTCTACCTACGTCCTTTAAAATAGCCCATAAAATATCTTTGGCTTGTTGAAACGTAGGGGCTACATAAAATACATCCTTAGAGGGACTTTGTAGTGCTTTAATAATTAAGACCCAAGCGGCTAAATAAGACTTACCAAATCTACGTCCACAAGAGGCTACTTTAAATCTTTTCGGTGATCTAAAGATTTCCATTTGTGCTTCGTGGAGAGATACTTTTAACTCAGCCATTAAGCACTTCGGCTTCTATTGTCTTAAATTCTTTTTCTTCGTTACGCTCTATTGCCTTGACTGACTCGACAATAATGTTGATACCTAAATCTTGGTGGTCATGTGTAATTTCTACTGCTTTTGTCGTAGGGATTATACGATCCATGCACATCTTAAGACAGTGCCTATCTCCCTCTAAAGCTAATTCAATTACTTTGTTTACAATTTCTGGTCCTTTATTTGACATAAGTTCTCTTGATAACTTAGTAAACTTATTTAAGGAACCTTTTTCTCTACCCTTTGGATTCAAAGGTGGCATTCCTTTATACAAATTAGGATTGCCTCTTTTTTTCTTTTTTAATTCTTCACTCATTTTTAATCCTTAATCTTTGCCCTTTCAGTTATACAACTAAAAGGAAGATTTACCTACTTAAGAAACACTTAAGTAAGTACAATAAGTGAAATGTTTAAAGTTAAAAAGGATTGACTTCTTAATGTTTCACTTTGGTTACTTAAGTATCTGTTAATGTAATAACATATTATAACATATTTAACTGCTCAAGTCAATCCCTTGAGGAAGATAAAGTAAAATAAATATTATATGTGACAATTTAGACACACTTAGGTGTACCCGCGATTTGTACTAAAGTCAATACCTAAATGTATTTTTGCAGTAACAAAGATATAATTTATGTGGTCTTGTGTATTTCTTGAGGGTCAGGCTCCAAATTGCCTCTCATGTGGTCATGAGTGTGATTAAAATAATTCAATAATACCTAGGGGGCCCCCCCGTGTGATATTTATGCAACACTTCAGACCACTTATGTGACATTTTAGCAACACCTGTGAAGTGTGACACATTTGCAACACTTGTGTGGTATTTATGCAACACTTGTGTAGTCCAAAGTTGGCACGATTATTGCATAAGGTATCTGTCATTAGTTGGCATGAGAATTGCATAAGGTATTTCTTATGTGGTCTTAAGAATATCTGAAGTGTGTATGTGTGTGATTATGGTATACGGACCACAACGGACCACAACGGACCACAATGGACTACTAGCGCATACCACAATATACTTTGTCTTTATATATAGTGCACATCTTAAGAGACACACCGAACCTTAAATTATCTAATGAAATCAATAAGTTATAAAATAATTAAATTAATTTCATTTTAGGGGTTGTATTATGAGAATTAAAAGATTATATAATGGTTACAGCAACACGCCAATAATGGCTATTTAGAACAAATAAGGAACAAAACTAATGTTTTCAGAAATTACAAATAAAGAACTTAAAGGTTTAACAATAACGGATGAGGAACTAGTGTCTTATGTTGCTAATGAATACTTTGATGGAGCTGTACAGGCTCTTTTTAATGAGGAAGAGATTGATGATGGTATGCATTATAAACATGCTTTGATATTAATTGAGGAAAATCCTAAAAGGGTCATGTTAGAATTTAACTTAGATAAAGGAACAAACTAATGACTACGATGATAATGAGAAAAGACGTATCCCCAACAACCGCCTACGCATTCATGAAGAGCGCTGATAGTTTAGTGATGCCCATATACAACCCTCGCATGGGCGACGAGAGTTATATGTTTCTAGATATCACAAAAAAACAGGCACGTGATCTAATTAAGAACGGCAATCTACCGACTATACATATTGATAACCATGAAACACGTTTACATTTTAGCATGTTTGCGGACGACTAAGTATTTATAAAAATAGGTATTGACATTCCGTTGATACCTATTTAATAAACACTTAACCACAACAACCACAAAGGAGTGAAGCAAATGACTATTAAATACCATTTAATCGACAATCAAACAAAAAGGTTAATTAAAGTCTTTAATAATAGGGTGTCAGCGTCACGAAGAGCTGACAAATTAGACCTTGAATATGGCGCGATTAGATATACAATTAGACCAGTCGTTACTGGATAGCTTATTCACATAATTCAACAATAACAAAGGATTAATACAATGAATTATTACGCTCATCATTACGCTAACATAGCAAAACTTAAATCAGATAACGAATTAAGTTTTGCATTAAAAGATATTAAAGAGACTTTAAAACTACATAATAATAATTCAGAATATAATAATAAATTATGGTCCGAATTTGACGCATATATAGTCGAACAACAAAAGAGGAATAAAGCAAATGTTAACTAAAACACAGATAGCTATAAATTCGGGTCAGTCTTTATTTCAATATAAAGTTAAGTCCGTTTTAGATGGTATGGGTAAAACTGAACGTGCCATAAAACCCAGTACAAATGTAAAACTAGGGAAAAAGATTACTAAGGGACACTTAAAGGGTGCTAAAATGTACACCCTCACCCTTGAAGAACGCAAAACATGCCCTAAAACATGCTTCCACTGGGATACTTGTTACGGTAACAATCTGCATCTTGCCACTAGGTATACATACGACGATGCGTTGTTACTTCAGATTGAGGATGATCTGGAGTTTTACAACAGCAAAAATAAGCCATTTATGGTCCGTCTTCACGTTTTAGGCGATTTTGCAGATGTTGCCTATGTTAATTTTTGGCAAACAATGTTGGACAAGTTTCAACACTTGAATATCTATGGGTATACAGCGCATCAACTAAATACTGAACTAGGCGATATTTTACATGGTATGGTATGTTCTAGGTTTATGGTACGTATATCTGGTAATTTTGCTAGTAAAACCATGAATGCATTATCTTATGATGATACTAGGGCAATCGAACAAATAGCGAATAAACAAGCGTTCTTATGCCCTGTACAGGAAGATAAAACGGATAGTTGCGGAACGTGCGGACTATGTTGGATTGCTCAGAAAAACGTAGTATTTAAAACCCATTAAAAAGGATTAGAATAATGTATATATCGTATCACGATAGCGACTATAGTTATACACCTGTAAAATGGCTATTGATTATGGAACCACATTATAGTACTAAGGATATAATAAAGAATAATTGGTCCACCGTAGGCTTAAAGCCTAATGGTTTTGCTAGTCAGTACATTAGCGGACCATCTGATATTATCAATCCTAAATATTATTGGATTTATTATGATGAAAACAAAAAAAGGATAAAAGAATAATGTTTGAATTTATAAAAAAGATAGCTGAAAATCCTATGGCGACATTTGCTATTGCATTTAGCTTATTTATGCTATACATGACGTTTGCATTTACATTTTTAACTTAAAAAGGAGGGTAATTATGATTGATAAAAGTTTAATATTTCATTCAATAATGCTTGCATACGTGTTATTTTTATGCTACGAGTCGTTGATGAAAATGTGGATAACTTTATAAAGGAAAATATTATGATTAAAAAGAAACGAACGAATGATACGCCCTATAAATTAAGCTATAAGAAATATGGGAACGCTAAGGACTACATCAACACTCTAGAGGATCTCATAAGAGTTCCATTAGATTCATTAGAAATGATGGATGGGGACCTTTACATGAGTGACTACAGGAAGCTTAGGGAAGCTTTATGGTTAATTCAGAACAAGGATACTTGATATGAAAAATTTAATGAAGAAAACTAGAACAAAAGAGGAACCATATGCAATTTTTAAGGGCATGGGACCATTTGGGAATACGGAAGTTCGTGTCCTTAAAGCGCATCAAATGCCGAAAAAAGAACTTAAGAACCAATATGCAAAATGGAATGTGGCTGTTAAATCGGACTATACATTCGGTTCTTTCGACATGGGAGATAGTTATCTGAATGATGTTGTACGTAATTTAGATTTAATTTATGCTCATGAACTATTTAAAAATCAGTACTGGAATTATTTACATGAGTTAAAAAATAAAGCAGGTTTTAATTTTTCTATGGACACTTACAATTCTAAGGTAGGGTAGCCTACCAAACACTTCAAAACGCTCTGTATGGGCATCCTAGGACATCCTAGGGCCTATACAGGCAAAACATAAAGGATAAATACAATGCGTTGTAAAATATGTGATACTCTTTTGACACCAAATCAAAGTGTAAAAAAGGATAGCCGTGGGAATTTTAGGGATACTTGCCACAAATGTGATTCGGAAATATTTCAGACTTTGAATGAGTTTGAAATACAGCAATATGATCCCAATCAAAAAAAAGTGCTTGACGATAAAGATTTCTAGTGTATAATATTCTTAAGTAACTCTTAGGTTAATCCTTTATTAATTCTTATTAGTAATAACTAAGAGTACTTAAGAAAATATAGGGAAAAGAAAATGAAAAAATTTAAAATACAAATACCTGATAGTGGTGGTATCACTAAAGGAAAAAATAAGTTAGTCTATACAATGGATCAATTACACAAACCAAAAACTTTTAAAAGTAAAAGAAATCTTTTAAATGCGAAAGATGCGGATAAAGAATTATCCGATTATTTGAAGGATCAATTATGATTAGCTTTAAAACACAACAAAAATGGAAACTAGTTGATCAAATATTTCAAAATGGCTCTTTATGCGAGGGCTGTGTATATCTTGACAGGCGAGTAGGTGAGGGTGTACAATGTGCTTTACTGGAGGACCACATGGGTCAACCTGAGTATTGCCCACAGTTTGAAGATGCAGTTATGGAACAAGAGGAACAATAATGAATATTTTTTATTTACATAAAAACCCTGTTAAATCAGCAAAAATGCAGTGTGACAAACACTGTGTAAAAATGATTTTAGAGTCGGCTCAAATGCTTTGTAGTGCCCATCGTGTTCTAGATGGCGATGCTAATGCAGACTACACAGGTATGTATAGGATGGCTCACAAAAACCATCCCAGTACTGTATGGGCAAGGGCAAACAAAGAAAATTATAAGTGGCTATACACACATATGGACGCTCTAATGAACGAGTACACGTTCAGGTATAAAAAAACTCATGCGACAGAGCGATTAAAAATAGCTTTAAAAAAATACCCTAAAAATATTGCACAAGGGCAATTTACACACCCTCCACAATGTATTCCAGATGAATATAAAATGGAGGATACTGTGGAAGCCTATAGAAAATATTATATTGCCGATAAGATGTATATGGCTAAATGGAAATTTACAGAACAACCTGAATGGATAGGAGAAAAAAATGGTGACAAGGCGTAAAACAGAGGCGAACTTTGATTACATGAAGCGAGATATAGCTATGGAGGAGGAATACCCGATAAATCCCTTAAAAGAGAAAAAAATCACAGCTGGAGAGGAGGCTATACGTAAAGCTAAATTTTATGACTATGATTTAATAAAGGAATGGAAACTTAAAAAATTAAAAGAAATAGATTGACATCACAAAAAACATAATGTAGAATTAATTATTATCAACCAAAGGAGTTTAATATTATGGCGATAACAGAAGGCACAGTGGCATTCAGTAACCTTAAGGAAACTGAATACTACAACGGGAAAGACACTGGAAAGTTTTCTATTGTGATTACGATGGAGGAAGATGCGAAAGACCAGTTAGAAAATGCTGGGATCAAGGTCAAAGAATACAAAGACCAGCCCCAGCGTAAATTTGTCACAAAGTACGACAATTTTGATGTGGTGGATGTAGATGGGGAAAGCACTAGTAAGCATATTCCTTATGGATCACGGGTGCGTATTTTGTGGCAGGGCGGTAACCCTCATCCTGTACATGGTGTGGCTCCTTACTTTAAGAAAATTAAAGTGTTGGAGTTGTCAGAGGGTGCAGACGTAGAGGGGTCAGAAGACTTTTAAATGTGTAGTCAGGGTGATGCCTTAATACATCCGTGAGGGGTCATGGTTAACCCCTTAATTTTTAGGAGCTTAAAATGTCTATAGTAATATCAAAGACCGCTTGTCCAGCCTGTAGGTCTAAAGGTAAGGACACTACAGGAGACAATCTGGTCACATATGAGGACGGTAATAAATTTTGTTTTAGCTGTAATTACTTAGAAAAAAATAACAAAGTAGTTACAGCAAGAACGCCCACAGAAACGAAAGAAATTGAGATGCTGGGATCAAGTGGTCCAATTAGGGACCGTAAAATATCGGAGGGGATCGTCAATAAATTTGGCGTGACCTTAGAATGGAATGGGGACGGTACAGTATCGTATCATCATTACCCATATCATAATGTAAATGATAATATAGTCTTAACCAAGACACGTACAGTGTCATCTAAGACCTTTAAGACTGTAGGGACATTCGACAATACAGGTTTATTTGGTCAGGGTGCATGGCGTTCAGGTGGACGATATGTGACCATTACAGAGGGTGAACTTGATGCACTGGCTGTAGCTGAGATGTTCGACGGTAAGTGGCCTGTAGTGAGCATTAAGAGAGGATCAGGCAGTGCAGTCAAGGACATCAAGGAGAGCCTAGAATGGCTAGAGACTTTTGAGAATGTCATAATATCATTTGATAATGATGAGGCAGGAAAAAAGGCAGTGGACTCTATACTACCACTGTTCAGCCATAATAAGGCTAAAGTAGTCACACTACCCCTTAAGGACGCAGGGGATATGTTAAAGGAAGGACGCATAAAAGAATTTGTGGCTTGCTGGTGGGACGCTAAAGCATACCGTCCTGCTAATATAGTGTCATTTGGTGATGACTCTGTGTGGGACGCATTTGTCAAACGTGGTACTGAAGAAATCATACCACTACCTAAGTCATATGGTGCATTAAATGCTATGATGAATGGTGGACTGGCGGCTGGTGAAGTGACCGTGATTGGTGCGCTTACATCCGTAGGTAAAACCACTTTGTTATACAATTTATTGTACGATATGGTCATGGAGAACAATAAGAAAATAGGTGCAGTTTTCTTAGAGTCAGATAAAGGTGAGATAGCAGAGAAAATAGTCTCATTACATAGTGGTGAAAATATTGCCATTAAGCCTGTGGATCAACGTGATAACTCTGTATACCGTGAGTTCTATGATGACTTTAAAAAGAATGATAAAGTCTTTATGTATGATCATCAAGGGTTATCTGACGTAGATGAATTATTCTCTAAGATGCGCTGGATGGTCAAGGGTATGGACTGTGATGTGTTAATTTTAGACCCACTTCATGCGGCTGTAAAGTCAGATGAAAATGGGACTATAGACATCTTTATGGACCGTTGTCTCAAGCTTGCTAAAGAGACAGGTGTATCTATAATCATCATTTCACACATGAGAAAACCACAGGTTAAAGACCCCCATGATGTAAATGAGTACGACATGAAGGGGTCTGGAAGTATCAATCAGATTGCATTTAACACATTACTGTTGAGTCGGGATAAGATGTCTGAGGACAACTATACACGTAATTCAACTAAAGTGCAGTTAGTTAAATGTAGGCGTACAGGCCGTACAGGACACGCAGGATGGCTCTACTATGAGGAGGACACAGGCCGTATGGTAGCTGGGACACCTCCAGAGACAAAGGCGGTAGAAGATGAGGAGTTCTAGAGTGTTGACATCTAGATTAATTCGATGTAAGCTACTACAAGATGAAGAGGTAAATAATGAAACAATTAGTAGTAGATATAGAGACAGATGCATTACCAGCTACGAAAGTGTGGCTGATAGGCACGATGGACTTACAGACCAAAGAGGTACGAAATTTTCAACAACCATTTAACATAAAGGAGATACAACAATGGCTCAATCAATACGAGGAAATTATAGGACACAACTTTATCGATTTCGACGCTATGGTGCTAAAAGAATTATTAAGTATAACATTCGACATGCCTATTACAGATACATTAGTATTGTCAAAGCTGTACAATCCACAGTTAGAAAATGGTCATTCACTCAAAGCATGGGGTGAGAGGCTTAAGTTTCCAAAAGGTGATCATAGTGATTGGTCTAAGTTTTCACCTGAGATGCTTGAGTACTGTATTCAAGATTTAAAAGTTACGGG
>TARA_R110002074_G_scaffold370172_1_pt1 | contig 15706 bp, 9 predicted proteins | sample TARA_R110002074 | Tara Oceans TARA_R110002074 (sample SAMEA4397215) | marine metagenome | biome: Polar Biome; feature: [MIX] marine epipelagic wind mixed layer (ENVO:01000061); material: water (ENVO:00002006), including particulate matter (ENVO:01000060) such as... | depth 10-100 m
TTATAGCAAATATATAACTCAATAAAAAATTAATTTATACAATGAAAGTTAGACATCTTAATATAAATGGGTTTGCAGACGTAGATGGAACTATTACAGGAATAGTAGGAGGAATTGTACCTGTAATTATAGAATCTGGAAATAGATTAAATAATATAAAAATTATTAAAAGTTTATTAATATCTGCAGTATCAACAGAAGTTCCAGTAATTTCTTTAGGTTTTAGATTTACTGCTGTCTATGATTCAGTTGTAATACAAAATGCTGAAATTCGAAGTTTAAATGCTAGTTCTGATGCAGCAAGAACAGATTCTAAATTTTATATTTTAAAAGATATGTCTCTTCCAATAGGGTCAGCATTAGATGTTGTAGCTGGTTTTCCAAATGGAATACCCTACTCTTCTAACTACGATTTATTTTTAACTGTAGCAGCAGAAAATCAATCAATAAGTGTAATTATAGCATATGAGTAAATTATTAAATTTTTTAGGCAGCGGAATCATAAAACAAGTTGGTAACGTAATAGATAATTTATCTACGTCAGACGAAGAAAGATTAGCCGCTAAACAAGCTGTAGAAGAACTTCTTATGCAAGCTGAAGTACAAGCTCAACAAGAAGTTACAAAAAGATGGGAAGCAGATATGAAATCTGATAACTGGCTATCTAAAAACATTAGACCTTTAATATGTATATTTCTTACAGCAATGTTTGTAGTTATATCTATATTTGATGGAAACGCAGGAGGATTTGTAATTGCTCCTGCTTATGTACCAATATATCAAACTTTATTAATAACCGTCTATGGAGCTTACTTTGCTGGAAGGTCTATAGAAAAAATTAAAAAGAAATGACCAAAGACGAAATTAAAAAATTTTTAAAAGACAAGCCAGGCTATTTAAAAGAGGGAGCACAACGTTTAGCAGACAAACTAGAGTGTAGCGTAGAAAATTGTAAAGAAGCTCTTAAAGAGGTTCGTATAGAAACTATGCATGGGTTTTCATGTTCTCAAATACCTAATGATAATTCTAATGTTGATGCGCACGCTGCAAATGAATTTGATGAGTTTGTTAAAACTAATGCAATAGATAAAAAAGATATTAAGTCAGTTAAGTACTGGCAAAATATGGGCGGAGAATCTAGATTTTCTGTAGTAGTTAAAAGTGAAGATAATGTTCTAAATGAAATTAAACGTTCTATACTACAACTATTAGAAGAAAAAAGCCCTGTAAAAGTAAATAGGCCTAAGAAATGTAAAACCTGCACTTCTGAAGCTCCTGATCCTATAGCATATGAAATATCTTTACCTGATATTCATTACGGAAAATATACAGGACAAACTACAGAGGAAGCAGAAGATTCTTATATGGATGTTGTAGAAGATCTTATGAAAAAAGCGATAGGATTAGATATAGAAAAAATTATATTACCAATTGGTAACGATGGTATGAATTCTGAAGGACTATCTAGAGCTACAACTAAAGGCACTCCTCAATTTGATTCTGCAGATTGGAGAGAAACTTTTGTAGGATACTGCGCGTTAATGGTAAAAGCTATAAATTATTTATCTCAGTACGCAGATGTAGATGTAGTTGTAGTGCAAGGTAATCATGATTATGAAAGAATGTTTTATTCTGGGGAATATCTAAACGCTTATTTTATAAATAATGAGCTAGTTAGTATTAACAACGCGCATGATCACCGTAAATACTATGAGTATGGAACTAATATGATTTTGTTTACTCACGGAGATAAAGTTAAAGCTGCAGATATGCCGCTTATAATGGCAACAGAACAACCAGAAATGTTTGCTAGGACTACGTCTAGAGAAGCACATTGTGGCCATTTACACAAAGAAATGGTAAACGAGTACAGAGGAATAAAAGTTAGATTTATACCTTCAATATGCAAAAACGACGATTGGCATAAGATGATGGGGTACGAAGCTAAAAGAACTGGTCAAGCACATATATGGAACAAGCAACGCGGGTACGAAGGATATTTACAAACTAACGTGTAACAAACATGACACTAGACGAAATAGCATATAACATTTTAAATTTAGTTAGGGGAGGTAGATCTTCTACAGGAGATAATATTTCTATAGCTCAAATTAAATTTAATATTAAGTATTACAGAGCAATGCTTATTAGAAGAGACTTTGCTAGAAATGGCAATATAACAAGACATCTTGAGCAGGATTTAAAATGCGTAGAGCTACAAAAAGTTGACGCATCTAAATGTTGTAACTTGCCTGTAAACTGTGATGTGTATGCTTGTAAAACTACAATACCTAGAACAGTAAGATTAAATTTTAAAGATGCTTTAACTCACATATCTGATGTAACAGGGTTAGAAACAATTCCTATTGTAGATCCTATAACAGTTCAGTGGTTACCATATGAAAAGTATGCTAAAAATGCAAAAAGAGCGTATATGATAGGAGACCACTTGTATATATATAATGCAAAGGGGTTGCAGTTTGTAAATGTAAGAGGTATATTTGAAGATCCTGAAGCTTTGCAAGACTTTGATTGTGAGGGTTCTGAGTGTTATGACCCTGAGAGTTCTTTTCCTATGCCTATGGATATGGTTCAAACTATTACTCAAGGTATAATGAGTGGAGAGCTGCAATTGTTAGCAACATCTTTTAACGATACTATTAATGATAACGCTCAAGACAGAGCAATGGGTAGACCTGCTAAGTAATGAATTATACTTTAACAGATATATATAAAAAGTATGTTATTGATAATGGATATATTGATAAAAAAGTATTTAGACAAATATGCGAAACATTTAATATAAATATAATGACTAGTATTTTAGATGGTGAAACTTTTAATATGGGGCACAATCTATCTACATTGTCTATAGTAAGAAAAGAAAGAGACCCTCGTAACCCTAAAATAGATTGGGGAGAATCTAACAAATATAAAACAGAGTTGTTAGAAAATGGAAAACAACTATATGACTCAGAAACACAACAAGGTACTAAGTGGCATATATATTATACTGACGGATATTATTGTAAGTTCTACTGGCGTAAAGGTAGATGTAGAATTCCTAATAAATCAGTATACAGGTTTGATGCGACGCGCGGTATTAAAGGTAATAAAGAAAAGTTAATTGAGCTACTTAGAACAGATGACTTAGCGTATTTAAAATTTAAAAAAAGTTAGTATGACAATGTTAAAAAGAAAAGACGGTTCTTACTCTAAACGAGGTCTTTGGGATAATATAAGAGCAAATAAAGGTAGTGGCAAAAAACCTACTAAAGAAATGCTAGAACAAGAAAAAAAAATTAAAAACAAAAATAAGATGGGAGGATTAAAAAAAATGTACGGAGGTACTAAAAAGAAAATGATGCAAAAGGGTGGAGCTAAGCCTGACTATTTAGACATGGATAAAGATGGTAACAAAACTGAGTCTATGAAATCTGCAATTTCTAGTAAAAAGAAAATGCAAATGGGCGGACAACTTAATCCAGAACGTGCTAAACCTGGCAAAATAACGCGCACTAAAATTAGAGTTCAAAAAGCAGGAGAAAGCGATGCTGATTACAAAAAGTATAAAGAAAGTCTTAATAAAAAAATGAAAAGCCCTTTCGAAAATGCTAAGAATTTTGGACTTAAGAAAGTTAAAAAAATGATGGGTGGTAAAAAGAAAAAGAATATGTACCAATCAGGTGGATTCTTAGAGCCAGGCATTGAAAGAATAGATTAATTTATAAAGTAAACTATAATGGCAGTATATAAACATACATCTTGTAAACCTATTATTAGAAAAGTCATGCGTGACTTAAAACCTAATAATGCGGATTGGGTATTAGATGCTGTTGAATGGGTAGGAGAAGCGCTTGAGCATATAGGCGCTTCTTCTCAACTTATTCAAAAGCAAATCGTATTATCTATTAAAGAAAATAAACATTTACTGCCTGAAGATTTATACTATATAAATCAAGTAGCTGTAAATGAATCTGTTACTCCTTCTAAAAACTCAGAACTAAGCACTTTAGTTACGCAGATAAAAGGACTTAGAGATGATTTAAGAGAATACAACGAAAATGTAGATGAGTTAACTTCTTCTACGTTAGTGACTGCAGATCTAACTACTTTTGATACTCAGTATAAATCTAATATATTAGAACTTAGAGAGCTTCAAAGTAGAATGCTTGTATTACAAAACATATATTTTGGTAAAGGAGAATCTTCTTTGCAGCCTTTAAAATATGGAGTAGGTACATTTCACAAAAGCATACATTGTGATGAGTGTGTAAATGAATTTGCTGAAGGCAATGACTCGTATATAATAGATGGTGAGTATATAAAAACATCTTTTCCTACAGGAGCAATATGTTTAAGCTATATGGCTTTTCCAACTGATGAAGATTGTTACCCTATGGTACCAGATGACATTAGTTATAAAGAAGCAATGTTTTGGTACATATATAAACAAATGCTATTAGGAGGGTTTGATAAACCTAACAATAAAATTGATTATAATTTTGCAGATCAAAAATGGAAGTACTATTGTACTCAAGCTAGGAATGCAGCTACTTATCCAGACATAGATAAATACGAATCATTTATGAATCAATGGGTTAGGCTTACTCCAAGTATTAATAGGCATGCAGTATTTTTTGAAGATTTAAACGAACGAGAAACATTATATAGAGGATAATGGGTAGATTTACAAAAGGGCTAGTAAAAGATACAGGGGTAGCAGATCAACCGCCGGGTACGTGGAGATTTGCTAGAAACGTTATTGTTAATAAAATAGATGGCGCTGTAAGTAATGAAGGCGGTAATAAAAGTATACGTCAAATAGGTAGAAAGTCAGATGTTAGAACTGTAGTAGATGGATATACAGTTATTGGCGCTATAGAAATTACTGACGATAGAGTTGTTTTATTTTCTGTTAATGAGTATATAATTAAAAATCCATCTACTGGCGAAGAAACCCCCCATGAAGATTTTGGAAGATCTGAAATAGGAGTATATCAGTCTGGTAGCTATACTGCTATTTTAAATTTAAAACTTGATAACCCTTTAGTTGCAGTAGATGTAGATCTTAAATTTAATTCTAAATATCCTATACACGGTACTTATAAAATAGACGCTAAAGAAAATTTATTTGTATATTTTAGAGACGATATAAACCCACCTAGATGTCTTAATATAACAAGGCAATCTAATAATTCTGGTTCTATATATAACAAGTATGAAAACCTTTACAATGTAAGTCCAGAAGAAAGTCCAAATAAAAATTATATAGATAGATTAAACTTATTTCCACATTCTGGACCTGTACCTAACATAGAGTTTAAATCTATTAATTCTGGTGGAGGGCTTACTACTGCTGTATATCAACTTGCTTTAGCGTATGTAGATGTAGATCTTGTAGCTACAAATTATTTAGTAGTAGACAACCCTGTGTCTATAGTAGACGACTTAGAAAGTGTACTACCTATAGAAAGATATGACGGAGCTTCTCCAGGATCTCAGACAGGTAAATCTTTAACATGGTCAGTTACAAATTTAAATACTGATTATGAGTATATTCGTCCTGCTATTATACAAACAGTAGGAGGTAAACGTTTTGCATATAGATTAAATGATTTAGAAATAAACCCAAATGGAGACCCTCTTACACAGGAAATTACTTTTACTGGGGCTGAGGGTTATCAACAACAGTCTGTAGAAGACGTTGTCGTAGATTATGTTCAATACGATAAAGTTAAAACATTAGAACAATTAGACGGAGTTTTATATGCTGGTAATTTAGAGGGAACTTTAGATGTAGGATTTCAAAAACATGCAGGTAATATAGTATTAAAACCTAAAACAAAAGTATTAGAAAACTTTGAACCTTTAGAAGTTAGTACAGACAATATATCTGACGGGTATTTAGAGACGTTGCCTCCTAATGAATCTAGGTTAGGAAGTTATAGAGATGTAAATAATGCATATAAATATAAAGGATATTTACGTAACGAAGTTTACGCATTTTATATAGCTTTTATACTTAACGACGGTAGGATGAGTTATGCTTATCACATACCAGGTAGAAAGTCTATTAGTAATGAACTAGAAACAAATAAGATAACTCAAGACTTAAAAGATCTTAGTACAAACGCAAAAAACTTTCACTTTGTAGAATACTCTAATGAGGATGGTTCTAAAGATATGAACTATTGGCAAAATGCAAATGAAGTATATCCTAACACTGAAGACTATAATAACCTTTCATTTAAAAATGATGATGGATCAATGTCAAAAGTTAGACATCATCATTTTCCTAGCAACTCTAATTCTGGATATAGTTTTTGGGATGGAACGTCTTCAGATATTACTACAGTACCAGGAGAATTTATTAATTTATCATGGAATGTTGAAAGAGGCGCAGGTGCGGTAGAATACCATTCTGCAGGTTTAAATAATCATGACTGGGGAGGTATAACTATTCCTAGCCAATCTATAGCTTCAAGTTTTACTGGAGATAATTGGACAGCTTTTAAAATAAATGATCTTGCTACCGCAGTTCCTGAAATTGGAACTATATATGATATAACTTGGTATTTAGATCAAGTTGGTGATTTTACTAATAACTCTGTAGAAAGAGAATTTACAGGTAAGTTGCTAGCTCAAGATGGCAATTGGTTTTTGTTTGACAGACAAGGAGGAAATGCGCCTGATTTTTTAAATAGTGAAAATAGATTTAGAGGAGCAACAATTAGTTACTCAGCTCAAATGCCAGATCAAGCTACTGGTACAGCTTTAGGTAAAGTTAAAATATTAGGATTTGAACTTGAAAATATAGAAATTCCTAAAGAGATAGCTGACAAAGTACAAGGTTTTAGAATATACCACTCTAAAAGAAAACATGAGTATAAAACAATTTTAGGACAAGGTATAGTAGCTCCTTATATAAAATTAAAAACTCAAATTGGAGGGTGTACATCAGAACCAGAAGCTGGTAATAACAATGAAGAAGATTTATTTGTAAAGTATCCTCTTAATACAGATACTAAATTTAACTCTATTGATGATGTAGATTTTGGAACATTGTCTTTTTACAATTTTGAATTGCTTAGAAAAAAAGAGTCAATAGGAGCGGCAACCCATATTACAAGAGTAGGTAGCAGTTCTTATTTAACTTGGTTAGGAGCAGGTGAATTACATTTACAAGCAGAAGAAGGTCAAATCTGTAATGACAATTCTACTATTAGATCTACTTTTGGAGTATTAGATGATTATACAACATTTAACCAACAATTTACTTCGGAAGATGTTATAGAAAATACTCACTTTCCTATAAGAGAGAGATGTAAAAGTTATGTAAAAGGTGATTCTATTTTTGATGCAAGAGGTTTAGGTTTTGGATTAAAACTATATAATAGAGGAGGAGATAGTCATATAGCTTTAGGTTTAACTAAAGATTTAGATTACAAAATATATGGTTCAGACAGTGAAAGTATTTCAGAATGGAACACTAGTGGGTTTCCTTTTCAATACTTAGCAGATGTAAACTTATCTACTTATAATGTAAACTTAGCAGCATTTAAAGAAGATACATATAATGCATTAGATACTCAAGACTTAGTGTGGACAGGGTTTCAAGTTGTAGGAGAGTCTCTTAATAATTTTATATCTGATTCTGCAGAAGCAACTTTTAATACAGTTGATCTAGGCGACGAAGGTAAAGACCATGAAGGAATATTTGGAGGAGATACATTTATATGTAGATACGGTATACGACAAAGTTTATACCCTAGACTAACTGAAGATGAGGGTATTGATAGAGTTTCTGGTTTATATACAGTTATTGAATCTAACGATAATATATGCTTTAGGCATGAGGAAGATGTGTCTTCTTCATTTTATCCTGGGTCGCCAGGTAAAAAGTTTTTATTTGTAGACAGAGCAGGTAAAAGCGATTCAAGAGATAATTTATTAGATTATACATCTCAAGAAAACATAAAGTACAACGGAGATTACTCAGTGCTTAACGAGCTAGCTACTGCATTTCCATTACCTTTACTTGTAAGTCAGCCTACTAATTTTCCTACAAGAATACATAGGTCTGTTAAATCAGACCCTGGAAGTCTTATAGATAACTTTAGAATATTCTTAGCTTTACAATACAAAGATCTTCCAAAGAATAGAGGAAGCATATCAAATCTTACAAGTTTTAATAATCTTTTATATATACACACAGAAGACAGTTTATTTAAAACTAAAGGTAAACAATCTATGAGGTTAGGAGACGGCTCTGAAGCATTTGTAGGTAGTGGTGATATATTTGTTCAAGAACCCGATGAGCTTGTTCAAACAGAAGCTGGGTATGGAGGAACAAGATCTCAGTCTTCTTGCAATGTTTCTAAATATGGATACTTTTCTGTAGACCAAAGAAATAGTAGAGTCTATCTTACAACTAATCAAATGAATGCTATTAGTGGGGTAGGAATGGAAAAGTGGTTTCAAGAAAATATGAGTTTTAAAAATCTTGGACTGTACGGATACGTACATACAGAAGATAGTCCTATTACAGGACTAGGGTTTACGTCTGTTTGGGATTACATGAACCAAAGAATACTTTTAACTAAAAGAGATTTAATTCCTACAAGAGACTTTAGAGAAAGATTTAATGCAGGACGACCTACTACGGATCCTTTATATAAACCTTTGCTAAATCAAGATGTGCTTACGCAAAATAACGGTACTGTTTTAAATATAACTGATTTAAATTTTAGCACATTATCTACTATTAATCCTAGAACTGGGCCTAAAAGCATTATAGATGCTAACACAGACCTTGTGTATTACATTGTAACAGATCGTGAAAACACTATTACTGCAACTTCTAGCTCAACTTCAGGAGTAACTTTTAAAACTACTACTTCATCCGGTATAGCAGCTGTAGCAGTAGCTATTCCTGAAGGGTTTAATGGGCTTGAAGATAGTGAGCTTGTAAATTATATTTTTAATATTTTTGGAACAGCTTCAACAGCAGGAGTTTCTTGTTTTGCAAAACTTACTAGTGAGTATCTGCCTGGGATGGATGCAAGTGAAGTTATGGGATTACCTTCTCTAGAATCTATAGATAATTCACTTGGGGATGTTCCGCAAAACGTTGCTTTTACCCCAGAGTTTAACAAAGACAATGTTTTTTATATAATTTTTATTTTAATGAACATGCCTGTTGACACTTCAACTGTGTTTACTTTACAAACTTTTGAAATACTTAAAGAAGGTGAACTTGCTTATGAAGGAGATATACAGAATGGATCTATAGTTTATGATAAAGATGATAATAATTTTAAACTTAGAACAATTCAACCTAAAAGCAATCTTATATATTTAGGAGATTTTATAAATACTGATAACACATTTTTAACGCAAAGTGAAAATACGCAGGGCGTTTGGAAAACTGGAGCAGGTTGGAGTATAGCTGAAGGTAAAGCATCATGTAGCACTGGAAGTAATTTATTACAAACAGATTATATTAAAGAAATTACTTTAGGAGCAATTTACAATGTAACTTTTAATGTTCCTAACTACACTTCTGGAGGGCTATCTGTTTCTTTAGGAGAAGGAAGTGTTTCTAAATCTTATGCTAATTTTAATGCCAATGAAGGTCAATACATAGCAGAACTTGAAGCAGTAGGAGAAATTACAAAACAAGTTCTTACGTTTCAATCAAATAGTTTTGTAGGAGACATATCAAATATTACAGTAAAAATAGTAGATGTGCTTAATACAAATACTACTGAAAGTGTAAGTAATAATTTTGAAGTATCTAACGCTGTTATTCCTATTCGTCAAGATACTTTTATAGATAATAAAGAGCAATTTAAAAGAACAGGATGGACAATATCTTATTATCCTGAAACTAAATTTTGGGGATCATTTCATGATTATCTGCCTTCTTTATACACATACGATTCTAGATACATATACTCTTTTAATTCTGATATAGCAGATGAAATAGAATTTAACTATTCAGATGTTATAGAAATAACAAGTATAGATGAAATAAATTTTAATGCGGCTTTGACAGCCTTTGGGGGTAATTCGTCAGCGCACAATACTAGTTCAACTCTTACATATACAAGTTCTTCGCATTTTAATTATATATACAATACAGAATCTGATGGAACAGGAAGATTATTTGCTGCGCAGTTAAATACTTTAGCTGATATAAATACTACTTCTAATTACAAAATAACTGGGCAATTGCTAATAAATACAACTCCTTCTGATATTACTTTAGATGCAGAGTACTTATCTGGTCCACTATTAAAACTTTATTTTGGAGGAGAATTTAATTACGACTCACTTGTTGTGCACACATTTACTGGTCAAAATCACATCATGAGTTTAAACACTTTGGAAACTGACGAAGAGTTTAGTAATTTTGGTAGGTTTGAAATTATAACAAGTGATATTCAAGGTGCATTAAAACTTATAAATACTCAAACTACTTTTGGTCCTATTACTACTATAAATGCAACAATATTAGATTTTTCTATACAAGAGTTTATTCCTGAAGATATAACTTATAAAGCTGGAGATATTTGGAGACACGATGAATTTAGTACTCCTGGAGATTTTTATAATATCTTACACCCTTTTGAAGTAGAGTTTATAGATAACACTCAAAGAAACGAATCTAAATTGCATAGTAGTTTTGGATATGAAACTGAGGTTTTTTTAAATGATTCTAAAATATTTAATAACGGATTTACATCTTTTATAGCATTTAACTCTACACAATCTTCAGGGCAATCTGATATAAAATATTTTAAAAATAGTAAAAAAGGAGCAGCTGTAAGAAAAGTTGAAAATGAATGGAAGATAAATGACTTTAGAGACATGTCTTCTGAATCTTTACTTGCATCTAGCAACACTTTAATTTATCCTCAAAGTATAAATATATTTAAAGTTGATGGTATGTATGAGCCTGTAAATCTTTTGTTTACAGATAGTGATAAACCTTGGCATAAACAAAAAAAGTTTATTGATACTTATATAGGAATACGATTAGTAGGAGACAATTCCGATAAAAATTTAGTAAATTTGTATTCCACATCCGTGGCAATGCGTAAATACAATAGATAATGAAATACAATTATAATAAAAAAGGTGGATATAAGTCTCCTGCATGGACTCGTAAAGAAGGAAAAAGCCCAACTGGAGGGCTTAATGCAAAAGGCAGAGCCTCTGCAAAAGCAGAAGGATCAAATTTAAAATCACAATTAAGCTCAGGCACTAGCCCAAGAAGAGTTTCTTTTGCTGCGCGGTTTGCAGGAATGAAAGGTCCTATGAAAAAACCTAACGGAGAGCCTACTCGTAAAGCGTTAGCTTTAAAAAAATGGGGCTTTGGTTCTGTAGAAGCTGCACGTAGCTTTGCAAATAATAATAAGAAAGCTCAAATGGGCGGAATGTATAGTGGAGGAAATCTGCCTAATACTATGCCGCAATCATACGGGGCTGTTCAGTCTTATGGCCCACAAACAATTAATGCAGAAGAACAACAAACACTTGAAGCTCAACAGGCAGAGCTGGCTTCTCAAGGAGCTCAACAAAATATTACAGATCAAGCTAATCTTGTAGGAGAACAGTCTTCTCAACAAACAGGCGCTGTTACATCAGCAATTAGTAGTGCTGGAGATTTATTAGGAAAAACTCAAACAACGGCTGCAGGTATTGGAGGATTAGCAGCAGGAGCATTAGGAGCAGTTTCAGACGATGGAGATGCTACTAAGTTAAATGTAGGAGAAGGACTTTCAGCTATAGGTAAAGGAGCTGCCGCAGGTTCAATGTTTGGGCCTGTAGGAACTGTAGCAGGTGCAGCAATAGGAGGAATAGGAGCTTTAGTAGGCAGAGGAAAAGCTAGAAGAGAAGCTGCAGAACTTAAAGCAGAAAATGAAGATAAACAAAATAGAATACAAAGTAAGCTGTCACAAGCAGATGCAGAAGATTTAACTTATTCTGGATCTGATTTTGGTAACCCTATGGGAACAGTACAAAGTAAGTATGGAGGTATAAAATATCAAACAGGAGGAGACCCTTTACAAAATGCATTAAATAGAACAGAAGATCCTGTTAAAGGTGGAAGTGGGACTATAACACAAGGCCCTAGTTTTATGGAAAGAATGAAAAGTGGAGCTAAAAAAATGTATAATGAGTACGCACCAGCTTTAGTTAAAGACGCACCTGCAATAGCAAACTATGCAAAAGAAAACCCTTTAGATGCTGCGCAAGTAGGTCTAGGAGCTTTAGCAGTAGGAGCTGATAGTATACCAGTAGTTGGTAACGCAGTTAGCGCTGGCGCAGATTTAGTAAATGCTGGTATTAGCGGTGGTAGATCTGCTTATTATGCAAATAAAGGCGATACAGGTAAAGCTAGTTTTTATGCTGGATTAGGAGCTATGGACTTAGCAGCAATTGCTCCGGGAGCCGGTAATGTAGCAGGTTTAGGTAAAATGGGAAAATTAATAAAAGGTGCTGCTGACAGTAATAGAGTTGCAAAAACTGCACATGCAGCTCATATTGCTAACAAAGGAGTTACAGCTTTAAAAACTGCCGATGTAGCATCTCAAGGAAATCTTTTATCTGGTATATCTACAAAAGCTAAGCCTGACCTTGTAGGTCAACCTTTAGTTCAAAAAGGCCAAATGGGTGGAGCAAAAAAATTACCAGGTGGTGTAGCTAAACCTATACCCGGCTCTGATGCTGTAGAGTTTAAAGGACAAACACATGCAGAAGGCGGAATTATGATGGACCCACAGACAGAAGTAGAAGATAAAGAAACTATGGATAAAGTAACTATGAAAGGTGGAGATAAAAGAGATTATTTCTTTTCTAGTTATTTAAAACATGGAGGCATGTCTTACGCAGATGCTCATAAACAAATACTAAAAAAAGGCGGCGGACAAAAAGAAATAGATATGCTAGCTAAAATGCAAGAATACAAAGCTGGTAGAAATCCAGACTCTGTAAAAATGCAAAATGGAGGATATGCTGATGAAGTTATGGCTAACTATGAAAATAATTTTAATGATGCTAATAACAATACAAAGTCAAACTTTTTTAATTCTGCTAAAGAAACGTTTAACGATAAAGTAGGAGCTCTAAAAGATAAAATATCAGACTACAAAGAAGGCGCAGCTGACAGACAAAAAGAAAGAGCACTTCGTCAAATGTATAAAGATACTCCTGATATTGCTTTAGCAGCAGGTGCGGCACAGATGATACCTGCTATGTATGCATTTAATCATAAAGAAAAAGCTGTAAATAAATTAAACTACGCTTCAGATATGGTAGCACCTGATCTTGATCGTGTGAATTTTAATGCTGAAAGATCATCAAACGAAGCATCTAATAGAGCTGTAAATAGATTTATAGAAACTAGTGGTGGAGGTCCTGCAAATATTGCAGCTAAAATGGCAGCTTACAGTAAGAAGCAAGATCAAGATATGAAAATTGTAGCGGCTGAGCAAAGAGCTAATGTAGGCATATCTAATCAAGAAGCTCAAATGAGAATGACAGCTCAGGCAAGAAACATTGCTAATAGAATGAATGTTGATTCTAAAAACGTTTCTGCTATGGAAGCTCAAAGACTCAGAGAAGAAAATAATAAGAAGGAGGCTATTGATGTAGCTATGAAAAATGTAGCAGGTCTTGCGTCTGATGTAATGCAATATCAAGCAGACGGTGACTACTCTAGAGCAATTGGTAATATGGGTATAGCAGAAAGACAAAAGCTTAGATCATCTCTTAAAGGAACAATAAATAAAGATACAGGAGAAGCTTGGACTGACGCAGAAATTAGCAATTTATTTAACGAAGCAACAAAAGAATAGTTATGGCTGAAAGATATAGTTTAAAACCCTATCAAAGTACGTATGTAAATAGAAAATCTGCAGAGATTAATGATGTACTACGTCAAAGATACGAACAAGCATTTAATGCGGACGATGCAATTGCTGGAGCTGTAGATGAAATGGATGCGGCAGGTTTTGCAGGAGATCAAGCCCTTAAGAAAGAGCTTCAAGATTCTGTAAGACAGGACTTAGAAGGTCGTGCTAGCCGTGGGGATTATGAAACTATGGGAATGGATGTTGCTCGTAGTGCTAGGAATTTTCAAAAAGAATATGCTCCTTTAAAACAAAACTATGCTGCGCAACAATCATACAAAGCTTCTATTGATGCAGCGTATGCAGATAAAAAAATAGACGCTGAAACATATAGAAAAGCTATGGCAAAATCTGTACATGGCTATGATGGGATACAACGCAATGAAGACGGCTCTATAGATGAGGGTAGTATGTTTAGTGGGTACAACTTTGTTGAAGACGTTGATATTAGCGGAATGATGTCAGAGTACTTTAAAGATTATGCTGCTAATAAAGGTGGTACAGTTACAGAAGAAGTTGGGCAATTAAAAAGAGATGCAGAAGGCAACATTATAGAGGATCCAGAAGGCACTCAGTATAAAATAAAAGTAGGAGAAAAATACGAGTACATATCTCAAGAAGAAGTTGCTAGAGCATATAACTATGTAACTTCTCAGCCTAACGTACAGGCAGCTTTACAGCAAAAAGCAGATCTTAGAACGTTTGATTTAACAGATGAAGACTTGCAAGCTAATCTTATGTATGACCTTGATGGTGATATGAGTGACCCTGATAACGATGGTGGTCTACGAGGTGCGTTAGAAGAAGCTTCAGAAAAAGGTAAAACCTCAGAAGCAGAAGCTATACAAAAAGTAATAGATCAAAAAGAAGCTCTTTTAGCTAATACAGGTGTAGAAACTCCCGAAGAAATGGCTGAACTACGTCGTAAAAATGCTAGGCAAGAAGTTATAGAAGGAGAAGCTATGAGAGGTCAAATAGCTGCAATAGATAAATTTGGTTTCCAAAACGTGTACACTGAGTATGCAGAAGACTACGATAAAAAATGGCTACAAGATCGTAAAGCTACTCTAGATGCAGCAAACTTTGTTCCTAACCTACTTACTAAGACAGGTATGACTCAAATTAAAAATCCTGGTGGAAACAATGCAAATGATATAAACTCTTACGTAGAGCAGCAAGATTTAGCTATTGATAGTAGTTTAAAAGATTTAAATGGATTATTAAAAGGTGATTATACTTTTGAAGAAATAATGTCAGGTAAAGATGCAGAAGGTAATGATATAAAGCTACCTGATGGAATGTCAGAAAATATATTTACAGATAGAAAAGACCAGCTTCGTAATCTTGCAGGCGAAAAAGCTATACAGGAAAAATTATTAAGAGAAGCAAGGAAGGCTGTAGGCCCAACTGCAGGTCAACAATTTTTACAATCTGTAGTATCTGACGGCGTATCAGGACAGGATGTACTAGACATAGCTAGAAAAGTTACAGGCAATCCTTCTATGTCGATAGAAGATTTATTTGAACTTAGAGGATCATCTGCGGAAGCTTCTACATTAGATACTAATATAACAAAAAACACAGGAACTTCAGAACAAGCTGATTATATTATAATGAGTCAAATTCGAGATGAATTAAAAAACAATCCATCTTTTAATGATAAAGCTCAACTTGATCTTGCAGATTTACTTAATAAAAGTAATAAAGATTATAATAATAAAATGGACGATTGGCTAGAAAAAAATGCTCAAATAACTGTAGGTGGTATGGCTTCTACTGTGTTC
>TARA_R110002074_G_scaffold21076_5_pt1 | contig 15705 bp, 12 predicted proteins | sample TARA_R110002074 | Tara Oceans TARA_R110002074 (sample SAMEA4397215) | marine metagenome | biome: Polar Biome; feature: [MIX] marine epipelagic wind mixed layer (ENVO:01000061); material: water (ENVO:00002006), including particulate matter (ENVO:01000060) such as... | depth 10-100 m
GTTCTGTTTTTGAAAGGTGCCGATTCGGCTTATATTCAGGAAAAGCACCGGGATGAAATCTACCGGCTGTTTCCGCACGCTCAGTTAAGTGTTATTGAGGGCACCGGGCATTGGCTGCACGTTGAGAAAATGGACGCGTTTGTAGCGCTTTGCCGGCGGTTTCTGGAAGGTCGTGATGCAGACTGAACACCGGTAACAAGGAACGGATAACGAGCAGGCTTAGTGTATGAAGTGGTTAATGGCAGGCTTACTGGTTTTGCTCCTCTTGCTGGGCGGGTTTCTGCTGGCGCCGTCACCTATCGACGCCCAGGCATGGCAGCCACCGGTACCTGAACCCATGACGGGCTTGCTGGCACCGAATGAACACCTGCGCGATGCGGAGTTGTTGGCACTGGGGCAGGTCTATGGGCCTGAAGATACAACCGTTAACTCGGACGGCGTGGTTTTTGCGGGAACCCAGGACGGGTACATCGTGCGCGTGTTTCCGGACGGTCGAGTTGAAAACTGGCTTTCCACAGAAGGCCGCCCCCTTGGGATGGTGTTTGATCAAGAAGGAAATCTGATTGTTGCCGATGCCTGGAAAGGGCTTCTCTCCATCGCGCCGGATGGCGAGATCACGGTGCTTACCCGTGAGGCTGAAGGCGTGCCCTTCCGGTTTACCGACGACGTTGATATTGCCGCCGATGGCCGGATCTATTTCACCGATGCCAGCTCGCGCTTCTACCAACCGGACTACCAGCTCGACCTGTTGGAAATGAGACCCCATGGCCGGCTCTTGCGTTACTCTCCAAAAACCGGCGAAACCGAGGTCTTGTTGGGAGACATGCACTTTGCCAACGGCGTTGCCGTGGCGCCAGGCGATGATTATGTGCTGGTGAACGAAACCTGGAAGTACCGCATTCTGCGTTACTGGATCAAAGGCCCCCAAGCCGGCCAGTCGGAGGTGTTTGCGGATAACCTGCCGGGGTTCAACGATAACCTTGCGGTGGACGAGCAAGGCCGGTTCTGGGTGGCTTTTCCCGCGCCGCGCAATGCCAGTGTTGATACCTTGCATCCGACCCCCTGGCTCAAGGAGTTGGTCGCCAAACTGCCGCAAAGCCTGCAGCCGGCACCTATGGAATATGGTCTCGTTGTGGCGTTCGATAGTGACGGCAAGGTGATCACCAGCCTTCATGACACTAGCGGCATGCACCTTCAGGAAATTACGTCAGTGAATCCCCATGATGGTTACCTGTATTTTGGTTCACTTCACAATGACCGTATAGGACGCTTACCGTTGCGGGGTATCCCGGGCCTTGGAGAGCCGTAATGACAGAACAGAAGCCAATACAATGGGATCTTCCGGATCCGTTCACTTTTGAGATTCTGGTGGTCGAAGACGATACCGACGAGCTTGGGCATGCCAATAATGTGGTTTATGTGCGCTGGCTGGAAGACATCAGCTGGGCGCACGTCAAGAGCCTGGGCATGACGTGGGAATTGCATGAGGCCACAGGTAAGGCTATGGCGATCACCCGCACAGAAATTGACTATCTTGTGGCCGCCAACCCCGGTGATCGGCTGGTCATGGGTACCTGGCTGACCGGCTTCGATGGCCGCTTCCGTTCTGCGAGGCAGTTCCAACTGGTACGCCCGGAAGACGGGAAAACCCTGGTTCGGGCGGTGTCGACCCATGCCTGTGTCGATCTGAAAACCCAGCGCCCTTCGCGCGCACCGAAAGAGTTTGCAGATATTATAACGGCAGCCTGTGTGGCCGGAGGGAAAGGCCTGTAACCTTCCTGAGTCACTATTGCCGGCAACTTCTGGTAACCTGAAGAGAGAACAGAATATCCCGTCGCAACCCGTTACTATCAACGCCCTTTTTCGGAGATACCCATGGATACACCCATTGATCAGCATTCTTCATCGTCCATGAAGAAGGTGGTCTACCACCAGTTTGGTGAGCGTGATGTTCTGCAGTTCGTAAACTCGGATATCCCTTCACCGCAAGAAGGCGATGTCCTGATTCGCGTTCACGGTGCCGGGCTGAACCCCATCGACTGGAAAACCCGCAAAGGGTTCGGGTTTGTGGCGCAGCAGATTGAAAGCTCATTGCCATGGACACCTGGGTACGATGTGGCCGGAGAAGTGGTTGCTATCGGAGATGGTGTAACGACTTTGGCGCCCGGAGATCGGGTCATGGGAATGATTGGTTTTCCGCTGAATGGTGGGGGCTATTCCGAGTATGCGCTGGCACGGGCAGATGAACTGGCTATCGTGCCGGAAGAACTCGATCTGGTAAGGGCCGGGGCGCTGCCACTCGCGGCGCTAACCGCCTGGCAGGCACTGTTTGAAGTGGCCAAGCTTGAGCCCGGGCAAAAAATTCTGGTGCACGCTGGCGCCGGTGGCGTGGGACACCTGGCAGTGCAGTTCGCATTGGCACGGGGCGCCCATGTTATTGCAACGGCTTCAGCGGGCAACCGGGACTTTCTTGCCGAACTTGGTGTCCATGAAGTTATTGATTATCACACCACCGACATCGCTGATGAGTGTTATGGACTGGATGTGGTGCTGGATCTGATCGGCGGTGACACTGGTAAGCGGTCGCTACGCACCTTGGGCGAAAACGGCACGCTGGTTACCATTCCTACGGTTACGGCAGATGAAGTCGTTAGTGCGGCGGAAGAGCTGGGTTTAAGGGCTCATGGCATGACTGTGCGCCCGGATGTGTTTCATCTGGATGAAATTGCCGAGCTGATTGAGGATGGCGATGTGAAGGTGCACATAGAGAAGGCCTTTTCGCTGGACCAGGTAGCACAGGCCCACGCACTTCTTGAAGGTGGGCATGTGCGTGGCAAGTTGGTGTTGGACTGCCGCTAGGCTTTCAGCTTCTTTGGAGCAGAGCCTTCTGTCGAGGGCTCTTCATCGGGAACTGAAGGCTCTTTACCCGGCGCTGAAGGCTCTTTGCCGGGAGCTGAGGGCTCTTTACCCGGCGCTGAGGGCTCTCTGCCGCGAGCTGAAGGCTCTACCCCATTTCCCTTGTCTTTTCGCTCTTTGCGGTTCTGGGGTGGTACCAGGCTGATGAGTATCCAGTCGTCATCGGGTTTCAGGTCGTCCATGCTGCGCACTGGCTTGATGCGGCTCTTGCTGTCGAATACAAACAATACCAGAGCCTGATTCTGGTATTTTGCCAGAAAGTCGTTGTACTCAAACTCTTCGCTGAGCTGGGTGGTTTTTATTGAGTAACCCTGGCTCGCCAGGCTAGCAAGTTTGGCGTAGCTCACGTCATCGAACAGGCCGCGGGTCATCTGGATTTTCCCCGCCGTCTGGTGTCGCGCCTTTTGATCCTGGTCGCCGTCTGAAAGGCTGAACACTCTGGTGTCACCGAACCAGTCCAGAAAATGGTAAGTCGCCAGCGAGTTCATGTGTTTGTAGGGCGAGATGACCAGCAGGTTGCCGATCCCGGTAAGGTCAAGGTGGGTTGAGGCATGCTCGGAAATCGGGTTGCCAAAGTATACCTTCAGGTTGTCCATCCGCGCCTGGCGCACGTTCTCCCAGTTTGTGTCTGCCAGGGCGACCGGCACCTCATGCTTCTTGAGTGCTTGCCCGATCATGCGGGCAACCGGATTGGCGCCGAGAATCAGGAATCCGTATTCAGCCGGCTCAGTAACCTGCAACAACCTGGCGATGGGCCGAGCAGTCAGGCTTTGCAGAGTAACGGTGGCAATAATCAGCACGAACACCATAGGCACAAGGGCGGCAGCGCTTTCGTAACCGAGATTCTGGAGCTGGAAAGCGAAGAGTGCAGAAACCGCCGCCGCTACAATACCCCTGGGAGCAATCCAGCTTAGAAACAGCTTTTCCCGCCAGTTCAGGCCTGTGCCAATAGCCGACAAAAACACGCTGAGTGGCCGGGCTACCAACATCAGCACTGCCAGAACTATGGCCAGCCCCCACCCCAGATCAGCAATTGCGGCGAACTCCACACGCGCTGCCAATATGATAAACAGCGCCGATATCAGCAGGACACTCAGGGATTCCTTGAACTCCAGAATGCTGTCGACAGAGACCTGCTTCATGTTGGCCATCCAGATGCCCATAACCGTTACCGTGAGCAGGCCGGACTCATGGGCCATTTCATTGGAGAGCGCATAAACACCCAGCATGAAGGTGAGTGTGGCGGCGTTGTGCAGGTACTGCGGCATAAGGTGTTTGCGCAACACCAGGCCGTTAAGATAGCCGGCCAGGGCTCCGGTAACGAAACCGATCAGCAGGGTTTTGCCAAAAATATACAGGGAATGACCGAACACGTTGCCCTGGCCCCAGGAGACAATGCCCTCGAACACCAGAACGGCCAGCAAGGCGCCCACCGGGTCGATGATGATGCCTTCCCAGCGCAGAATATTGGCCAGTTTGGCGCTCGGGCGCACTGAGCGCAGCAGCGGGGCAATAACCGTTGGGCCGGTAACAATGGAAATGGCACCAAAGAGCATGGCGACGGCCCAGGAAATATCCAGAACCCAGCGCGCCGCCAGGGTGCCGATAATGCCGGTGACGATGGAGCCAACAGGTATGAGATTGCGGGCCATTTTGCTGTGCCCGCTAATTTCATCAAAGCGCAGGGTCAGGCTGCCTTCAAACAGAATGATGGCAACGGCCAGTGAAACCATCGGAAACAGCAGGTCGCCAAATACTTCATCCGGGTTGAGGAAACCCAGCACTGGGCCCACAAGAATCCCACCGGCAAGCAGAAACAGAATGGCGGGCACTCGCACACGCCAGGCGAGCCACTGAAAAGATAATGAGAGGATACCAATGCTGGCAAGAATCACGACGGTGCTGGCTGGCATAAAGGTCTGGTATCCGTGTGGTTATTGGTTGGTGCGTCGTGCAATGCGATTTAAAAGTCGTGAGGCTGCGAATAGACCAAAGCTGGCTGTAACCGGGCATGCGGCGCCGAAACCGGAAGCACAGTCGAGCCGCGAGGGGCCGTTTGTAACAGGCTTCTGCAGGCAGACTTCACCGTCTTCGGCAGGATACGTCAGCTGTTCTGTCGAGTATACGGCCTCAATGCCGAAGCGTCGCTTGGGATTGCGGGAGAATCCGTATTCCCGGCGCAGAAGATTTCGAACCTTGGCCAGTAAGGGATCCTGGGTGGTTTTGCTGAGATCCGCTACCAGGATTTTGGTAGGGTCTGTCTGACCACCAGCGCCCCCGGCACAGATAATCGGAATTTTTCCACGCTGGCAGTGAGCGATCAGTGCGGCCTTCGGTTTTACGCTATCGATGGCATCGACCACACCTGTCATGTCAGACGTAATCAGCTCTGTGAGGTTTTTCAGGGTGAGAAAGCCAAAGTGAATCCGGATATCCGCATGGGGGTTGATGGCTTTCAATCGATCGGCCATGGCATCGGTTTTGGTGCGCCCATACTGGCCTTCCAGAGCATGAAGCTGGCGGTTGGTATTGGATACACAGATATCATCCATGTCGATCAGGGTGATAGTGCCAATGCCACTGCGCGCCAGTGCTTCGGCCGCCCACGAACCAACACCACCCAAGCCAATCACGGCAATGTGGGCATCACGAAAGGCGTGCAGGGCGCGGCGCCCATACAGCCGTTCAATACCGCCAAAGCGGAAAGCGTAATCGTCGGCGTTCATGCGGTCTCCGTTCAGATCCGGGCGCAAACCGGAGAAACTCAAAGGGCGCGATTATACCTCAGTGTCAGAGCAGACAGAAAACTCCTCTCCGGGTGATATCAATGCTGATTCATACGGCTGTTTTAATTTCGTGGTTCACTCGTTTGTGCGGTCTGCTCTGTTAGTTGTTCGTATATGGTTGAGGACATATGGAGGGATGACATGAAGCGAATTCTGGTGGCCGGCGTATCCGGGGCGATAGGTGGTGCGTTGACAGAGGCGCTTTTGGAGCGTGACAAAGAATCTGTCGTGGTGGGTCTTTGTCGTGATCCAGCGAAGGTGTCTGAGCCATTGCGCAGCCACAGCAGGCTGACGCTTCTGGCCTGGGATGCGGAGGATAGTCAGGCTCCGGATGCAGTTGCCCGGGCGCTTGGGAAAACTATTCCTGCTCCGGAGGGCATGGATACGTTCATATACGCTGCCGGTTTGCTGCATGACGGCGCTATGTTTCCCGAAAAACGGCTGGAAGAGCTGAAAGCAGAGAGTCTTTCCCGGGCCTTTGCGGTGAACGCATCAGGCTTCGCCCTGCTGGTTCGGGCGCTGTTGCCTGTGTGTCACTGCACCCCGGCACAACCGATTATTCTGTGCTGAGCGATCCATTCAGACAGTCTTTGGCGCAACTTCAGGTACATAGTGCCGCCGGCACAGCCAGGAATCTGTTAACAGTCATTGAAGGGATAACACCAGAGGACAATGGCCGCTTTCTGAGCTGGGATGGTTCAGAGCTTCCTTGGTAGAAAGCGGCAATCGAGGTGTCAGCAATCAGCTGATGAAGGGGTTGAGCATCCGGGTGAAGGTCCCGGTCAGCTTGACCGGTGCGCTCAGCACAGAAAGCGTAATGCAATCTTCGCATCCAACTGCGACCGGCTTATGTTCATCCTGATCGGTCAGGACGACAAAGTCCCACTGGTTGAAGACGCCATTCTGATCGGCGAAGGCACCCTGCAGCACGATGGTCGTCTCGGTACCCCTGTGGGTATGTGCAGGCGCCTTGCCTCCAGAAACCAGTTTTTGCAAAACCACCTGCTCATTCTGGCCGGGAAACTTTTCGGTGATATCCAGCACGCTGACATCACCCAGTTGGCGCTTCCAGGGCAGATTGTTGATGTCATCTCCAAGCAATTTCTGGAGGACGCTGGCTCTGGGTACAGGCTTTGCCACAGGTTGGGGCGACGGTAAGCTGTCTATCTTTGCCAGAATGCTGTCAAACATTGACTCGGAGACGCTGACTTTCGGCTGCTGCTCCATCATCACAGCACCCAGGCTGTCGAGCGTATCTACCCGACTGCGGCAAAGGGAGCATTCGTCAAGATGAAGCCGGATGCACAGGGCATAAGGCTCGCTCAGGTTGCCCGCGCTATAATCCATCAGGCTCAGGCTTTCGGGGTGGTGCCGTGTCATACGTTCTGGTCCTGCAAAATCACTTTCAGCTTGTTCAGCGCAAGGCGTACCCTGCTTTTGACGGTGCCGAGGGGAATATTCAGTTCGTCAGCCACCATCTGGTGGGATTTCTGTTCCATGTACACTTTTGCTATCACGGTAATCTGTTCTTCTGGCAAGTGTTTCAAAGACTCTCTCACACGCCGCTCAGACATCAGGCGATGCAGCGAAGTCACTGGTTCATTATCATCCTCGCCCGGGATCTGCCAGAGGTCTTCCGTTTCGACTTGCATTTCTGCGCTGGTACGGCGCATCTTGCGCAGCATGTCAATACGCTGGTTGCGCGCGATGGTGAAGATCCAGGTTGAGGCTGCGGCTTTCTGCCAGTCGTATAAACATGCCCGCCTCCAGATGGAGACAAAAACTTCCTGAACCAACTCTTCAGCGTGGCTGGCCATACCATTTGCCATGGCGTAATACTTGAGCTGCGGGGCGAAATGTTCAAACAACGAATGATAGGCCTGGCGATCCTGGCTTTTCCCCACCTTCACCAACAGCTGGCTCCAAGGGTCCTTGCGGCCCTCGCCACGTGCTCGTTGTTGTTCCAGTGTGGTCACCGGACGCTCCTTGACTGTCGCATGATTTAAAATTGTTACGTTGCTCATTCTATGCACTCGCCCCGGGTTTGTCAGTCCTGGTATTTACGCGCCGGTTCTTTGTGCAGATCAGCTTGATGTAAAAGTCATTTTGCAACCGGGGTGATCTTTGTTCCGCCATTCAGAGAAACTCTAGTCTTCCAGATAGGTATACCCTTGAAGCCCGGCGGCAAGTTCTTCCATCAGAGATGCCTGGGCATCCTGAGGCAGGTCGCTTGCTGCAAATTTCTCTCTGTAGGCTGTCAGCAGGGCTTCGGGTTCAAAGTTCACGTACCTGAGCACGTGGGCAACCGTATCGCCGATTATGGGTGCGCTGGTGTCGAAGCCGCCCGAGTCGTTCAGGCGCACATCCACAGAATGGGTGTCGCCAAACAGGTTGTGCATGTCTCCCAGAATTTCCTGATAAGCACCGGTCATGAAAAAACCCATCAGCAGTGTCTCGCCGGGTTTGTCTTCCGGCAGGGGCAGGGTGGTTTCCGTGCCCTGGCCATCCACATAACGGTCAATGCGCCCATCGGAATCGCAGGTGATGTCCTGAATCACCGCACGGCGGCTGAGTGGGCGGTTGAGGCCGTTCACCGGCATGACCGGAAATATCTGGTCTATGCCCCACACATCGGGCAATGACTGAAACAATGAGAAATTGACGAACAGCTTTGCGGCTAACTTTTCGTTCAGCTCGTCAATGATTTCACGGTGAGCCCTGCTATTTTTGTCGAGCTGCCCCTGCAGTAATCGACAGCACCGTATATAAAGTGTTTCGGAGTCCGCACGCTCCTGCAAAGAGAGCGTACCGTGGGCAAACTGGCCGTGAACATCAGCCATGGCATGCATAACGTCGTGGTAGATTTCGGCCAGCGAGCGCGGGGATTCCGGGTCTTCGAGGCTTTCCAGATCACGCCAGAGATCGTGCAACGGTGCCGGTGCATCCTGTTCCGGTTGTGTGGCAGGTCGCTCTTCCGGTTCTTCCTGATCGATAACGTTGGTCACCAGCACGGAGTGGTGTGCGGTCAGTGCTCGGCCAGATTCGCTGATCAGGTCGGGGTGAGGAAGACCGTGGCGATCGCATTCAGCCTGCAGCACGTGCACCACGTTATAGGCGTATTCGTGCATGCTGTAGTTCATCGAGCAGGCGCTGCGGGAGCGAGTGCCCTCGTAATCAACGCCCAGGCCGCCGCCGATATCAACCGTATTCACGGGGGCGCCCATCTGCCTGAGCTCACTGTAAAAGCGCGCGCACTCCCGCAGACCTGTCTGGATATCGCGGATATTGGCAATCTGTGAGCCCAAGTGAAAGTGCAGAAGCTGAAGGGTGTCCAAAGCGCCGGCTTTGCGCAGGGTATTCACCACATCCAGAACCTGGCTGGCGGACAACCCGAACTTGGATTTTTCACCGCCGGTGTTCTGCCAGTTGCCTTTGCCGATCGTCGCCAGCCGAACGCGCACGCCAACAAGTGGTGACACCTCAAGCTTCCTGGCTTCGTCCAGAATAAGCGGCAGCTCCGACTGCTTTTCCACCACGATATAAACCCGGTAGCCCAGTTTTTGACCAATCAGCGCCAGGCGTATGTATTCTCTGTCCTTGTAGCCGTTGCATACGATAACCGAGCCGGGTTGCTTGGCCAGGGCAAGCACCGCCATCAGTTCCGGCTTGCTGCCTGCTTCCAGGCCAATCTGCCCATTGCTGGCCGCCGGTTCTGCGGCGATCAGCTCTTCAACCACGCGGCGCTGCTGGTTTACCTTGATAGGGTAGACAGCGGTGTACTGTCCTTTATAACCATGTTCTGTGGCGACTTTGTTGAACGCATTGCAAAGTTTGTTCACCCGATCGTGAAGAATGTCCGTAAAGCGAATAAGCACGGGCAGTTGGAGTCCAGAGCCCACCAGCGAGCGAGTAAGCTCCGGCAAGTTGATCTCCGCCTCACTCTTGCCACGGTTTGGCCGGATAACAACCTCGCCTTCCGGATTAACACCGATATAGCCATCGCTCCATTGGGCAATGTTATAAACCTTGTGAGCCGGGGAGGCGCTGGTGTTGCTCATGGATTCTGTCCTTGTGGGAAAACCGGGGCCGGGCAGGTCGGCTGAATGGCTGGTATTGTAGGGTTTAGCCTTTGCACCTGAAAGCCTTCGCGGCTGTTTACCTTGCCTGCGCAGGCTCTAAAACACAGAAATCGCCAACAAATATTTTGGCTGACCGCTTAGCGCCTCTACAATATGCACTTTGACCATGCCCCAGGTTTCGCAGGAGAGCACCATGACAACGCTGAACAACGACTGGTTTACCGAGGTCTTCCAGGATCAGGGAACCGCATTTTCCCTGCAGGTGAAAAAGAAGCTGCACGAAGAGCAGACGCCGTTCCAGAAACTGGAAATATACGAAACGGAAACCTTTGGCAACCTGATGGTGCTCGATGGCTGTGTGATGCTGACCACTCGTGACAATTTTCTTTATCATGAAATGATGACCCACCCGGCGTTGTTTACCCACAAAAAGCCGAAAAAAGTTGTGATTGTTGGTGGCGGTGATTGCGGCACGCTGAAGGAAGTTCTGAAGCACCCCGACGTGGAAGAAGCCTGGCAGGTTGAAATCGACGAGCGTGTTACTCGCATGTCTGAGGAATACTTCCCCGAATTGTGCGAATCCAATCATGACCCGCGTGCCAATTTCTTCTTTGGCGACGGCATAAAGTGGGTGCGGGAAGTGGATCCCGGCAGCATCGATATCCTCATTATCGACAGCACCGACCCGGTTGGCCCCGCGGAAGGCTTGTTTGCTCTGGATTTCTATCGTGACGCCATGCTGGCGCTGGGTGAGGGCGGCATTATTGTTCAGCAGAGCGAATCGCCGCTGCTGCACACCGACACCATCATTAAAGATATTCACAGCGACATGCGCAAAGCTGGCTTCGACCACGTGCAAACGCTGCCGTTTCCCCAGCCCGTTTATCCCACCGGCTGGTGGAGTTGCACCATGGCCAGCAAAGACAATCCGGTGAGATATTTCCGCGAGGACGATGCAATCAACCGCCCGTTCGTGACCCGCTACTACAACGCGGGAATTCACCACGGTGCACTCGCCATGCCCCAGTTCATGATTGACGTTTTAGAAGACGAAACGCGACCGGCAGAGGGTTAACTCAAGAACCTACTCCGCCCCGGGATCCGCTCAAGTGTCAGCGGGTCTGGGTCGGACTGGTGCGCACTGATGCCTCCTCATTCGAGTGGCTAAAGTGGTTCAATGGTATGCCAAGCGTGCGTATCTGGTGAGTACGGGCGATCTCATCGCCGAGCTCAGCTATGGCGCCACCGGTCGGCAAGGCGCCATCTTCGTCGGCAGGCTTAATCTTAGTGGGCGTCACTACTCGTCAGATAAAATTTTGTTATATCGTTCAAGAACCACCCTCCCGGGCCGATAAAGAATAACGTCCGTTAGACAGAGCCATACCCTGTTGGAAATCTGGGCCTTACAGCCCTCTTTCATAAGTTCTGACTTCGTTTACTTTACCGACACAACGCTGTGCTGCGCTCACCTGGCCAGTGGACAGGCCTGGTGTCGAATGTTGGGCAGAGCGCCTCCGAGAGACGCCATCGATAGGATGAATTCCATGAGTGTCAGCAGGTTTTACCGAAATCTATCCATTGGCCTGAAATTGACAGCGGGCTTTTCCACGTTGATCGTGCTTGCGGTCATCATCAGCCTGGTCGGACTGAAAGCACTTGATACCTATGACGCGCGCTCAACCACGGTGACGATCGCAAGCGCTCTGGAGTCCAACCTGTTGAGTGCAAAGGTCAGCGAGACCCGCTATCTGCTTGACGGCAATGACGCCGACATCGAACAAGCCAAATCGCTGATCGACACGATCTTCGGACATATCGACACACTGAAACAGCGACTGGTCGTGGACGCTGACCAGACGACTCTGAAAGTGGTTGAAGAAAGCACCCATCAGTATCGCCAACTGCTCGATGAGATGGCCCTGAACATCAAGGCCCGGAACGACGCTACCGAGGCCCTGAGCAAGGAGGCATTTGCACTGGAGGGCAGAATTGGTATCGAGGACGACCTTTATGCGGCCAATGCCCTCTTACGACAGATAAGGCAGTATGAGCGTCACTTTTTGGTTAACCACGACCAGGATGTCATAAAGACTTTTGATGTAACCTCAGAGCGAGCATTGGCAACCATCGACAGGTCCCGTTTGGACGATTTCCTCAAGCAGCCGATTGTGGAGATGTTCAACAGCTATCTGAAAGCCTTTCACGACACCGTTAAGCTGCTAAACAAAAGCCTGGAGACCCGGGAGCTGGTTGAGAAAACTACAGCGGCCAGCATTGACGCCGCCAGCCACTTGCAGAATACACAGCTGCAACAAATGAAGCGTGACAGGGTGTCTGCGATGGTATTGATTCTGTCAGTCGCCGGGATCGTTATCGCTCTCGGGGTTCTATTATCGTGGATGCTGACCCGCAGCATTATCAGTCCTGTGCGGGAGGCGGTGGCATTTGCAAGCACCGTCGCATCCGGTGACTTGCGAGCCCGCATCAGCAGCGATCGCGGGGATGAATTCGGTCAATTATTGACGGCCCTGGGGGCGATGGGGACCTCTCTGCGCGACCTTGTGCAGGAAATCAACACCAGTGCGAACGAGATCGCTTCGTCGGCGGAAGAGCTGTCGACGGTGACCGACCAGACCAGCGCCGGAATCGGACGCCAAAGAGACCAGACTGACCAGGTTGCCGCTGCGCTGAATGAAATGGTCGCAACGGTCAATGAGGTTGCGCGCAGTACCGAAGAGGCGTTCAGCGCAGCTGGTAGCGCCAGCGACAAGGCCAGAGTGGGGGAAAAGGCAGTTGGAAGCACCTTGTCTCTGGTGGCTTCCCTCCACGACGAAGTAAGCAAAGCGGCGAACCGCATTCAGGGTCTGCAGACGGATACCCAGAACATCGGCTCGGTGCTTGATGTGATTAAATCAGTGGCAGATCAGACCAATCTTCTGGCTTTGAACGCCGCCATTGAGGCGGCCCGGGCTGGCGATCAGGGACGTGGTTTTGCGGTCGTCGCCGATGAAGTTCGTGCTCTGGCCCAACGCACGCAAAATTCCGCGTCAGAGATCGATACCCTGATCACTCAACTGGTGAACAGCGCGGCCGAATCGGTCAAAACCATGGAAGCTGGCGCAGAGCTGGCCAACCGCACGTTGGATAATGCCCGGGATACCGGTCAGAGCATTACGGCCATCGCCAGTGCGGTAAACGATATCCGCCAGCTCAACAGTCAGATCGCCACAGCGGCGGAACAACAGACCTCGGTCGCCGAAGAGATCAATCAGAATGTCACGGCCATCCGCGATATCGGTGATCAGTCCGCGACCTCAGCCAATCAGATAGCCGGCTCCAGTAACGAGCTGGCACGACTGGCTGAAAACCTGCGCGGTAAGGTATCCCGATTCAGCGTTTAGCTGGGCACGGAGTGGTAAACCATCGGTTCTGTCTTGCTGCAGGAACTTTCGCAGCCATGGTGTTTGCCATGTGAAGGCCCCGGGCGATCTCGTCGGTGTTCGCCTGGGCGCGCTCGGCATGCCCCAGTTCGTGATCGACGCCCTGGAAGACGAGGTGCGACCGCAAGAGGGTTAACTTAAGAGCCTACTCCACCACCCAGATTCGCTCCAGTGTCAGTTGGTCAGGGTCAAACTGATACACGCTGATGCCGCCGGTAGACTGGTGCCCCATCGCCAAAATGCCTGCTTCCGGTGAGGTCGCGATGGCGGTGTTGCGGGAGTACTGGCTGCCGTAGGTGACCAGTTTGGGCGACTCGCCGAGATCAAAGTATTTCACCGGCCAGGGGCTGCCGGTTTTGAACAGGGCGGCGAAGTGGCTGTTGTTGCCGAAGCGGAGGTAGTATTCGCTGTTGTGGATGAAGGCGACGGCGATGGTGAAGTCGTTGAGACCCGGCGGGGCATTGATGAGGCCGCTCTCGTCCCAGTTTCGCGGGTCACCCGTTTCAAATGGCGAATCGTCAAGATAGACACCACCATAATATGACGCTAACCGGTGCCGGATGTCCGGTTGATCGGTGCTCCAGAGTAACCCGATTCCCGCCTCATCCGCACTGACTACCCATTGCGCATCTGGGCTGATCGTGGCATGGATTTTAGAGGAGTTTCCGCGGAGTTTTGCCATGGGTTTTTTTGTATCAACGCTCCAGAGAGTGACGCCACCATATTTAGAAAATCGTTGGCTGCTGTTCACTGGTGAATACTCAGAAATTGCTGAGTGGTCATCATCGAATCCGGCGGTCACAAAGAAAATATCATTTCGATCTATGGATAAGTTGAGTAGCTTGCCGGTTCCGATAAAGCTGGGGACGACGCCATCGTTGAGTACAGGGCGTTTTGTATCTCCGTGGCCAGAAAACACATTCCAGTACTCATCAACAGACAAGTAAGTCTCAAGGTCACTACTAATAACATGGCCGTAGGTCGGAAAGTGCTGAAATTGTCTCAGCACCTTGCCGTCAATCGTTTGTGCCGTAACGGTATTGTCCGTGTCCTGCCACAAAAATGCGTTTCGACTTGGTACAAAATAGGCGCTGTAAAGGTTGGCGTTACCCGACAGCGTGTTCCACTGTCTTTCGTGCCGATCCCAGAGAATAAGCTTGTTGTCTCTGTGGACACTGACGATATAACGGCCAGACTCAGAGACCCCCAAAGACATAACCGGCTCAGCCCAAACCCCTAGCAAGTTGGAGTTCAACAGGATACCGATAAGCATGAAGGCACCAAGCGCCACGCCTGCCCAACGCCCTTTATTAATGTTAGTAACGGCCAAACCCACCTCCTTCGTCCAATACACGACGTATTATTGCCGCGTCGTAAGAGCGATTGAAGACTTCCTCGCTTGGAATTCGCATACCTGAGTGACTAAAAAGCCATTTCGATTGATCAACAGGAATGAGCTTATTCTCGTTCAAAGACTCGTAGAGGAACCTGTCGAATGCTGTTGCCCGCTCATCCCTAACCTCCTCAAATCCCACATATCCCAATGCAGGCCGCGGTCGTTGCTCCGGAACCCAGTTGTTCACCGCAAGCTTTTTCAAACGCAAAACATAATCCTTTGCCACTTGGGGACTTACGCTGGCGCGGAGGTTCAACGGTGCCAACAGAGTGTAATCAGGCGGTCGCTCATCGTTGCGCAGGCAGTCCATGCAGGGCTGTCGCAAGGCATTTGCTTCGGTGAGAATGTCTTTTTCCAGCCTGGCCCAGTTTTCTTTGACGGTTTGTTTGAGCGCCTCGGGCACATACAAAGATCGTTGGGGATGGGTTGCCATCCATGCCTCGAATGTCAGTGGACAGTAGTCTTTGTAAAGTTTTTCGATGGCAGGCCCGAAACCGTTATCCAGAAAGCTCGGGAAGGTCCACCATTTTTTGTCATAGGCTCCCCGCAAGTAGCCCAGCACGTCGTCCATAGGGTCGTCCGCGGCTATGAGATCCCTTGCCGCAGTGACCACAGGAGAAGGGCGGAACAGGGCCTTCTGCCACCAGGTGTTATCTTCATCGTCACCCGGCCCGAGAATGCCGTCGCCACGGGAGTGCAGCACCACAATCTTGCGTACTGCGTTATGGGCGGAAGGGAACACGCCCAGCCCCAGAGGGTGTACATCACGGCTGCTGTCGTTGGTAAGCGCATTGTCGGCAACCGCCGGTTGCCAAAGGAACAGGTGGTCGGCCAGATTGTGATGCCCGATGGTACCCAGAATATTCAGGGCCGTCAGGCCTACTCGCGCGCCCAGAGAATGGGTGATCAGGCTGATGACAATACCGGCGTTTGCCAGTTGCTTAAGTATGGGCACTAAGCGTCGGCCAGTTGCCATGGCATTCAGCTCTGCCTGCATAAAATCGGTGGCGCCGGTATTCCCCGGCCAGGAAATATTAATGATGCGGCTGTAAGGCATCCAGTCCTGGCCATCAAAACCCGCTGCACGG
>TARA_R110002074_G_scaffold203432_2_pt1 | contig 15688 bp, 11 predicted proteins | sample TARA_R110002074 | Tara Oceans TARA_R110002074 (sample SAMEA4397215) | marine metagenome | biome: Polar Biome; feature: [MIX] marine epipelagic wind mixed layer (ENVO:01000061); material: water (ENVO:00002006), including particulate matter (ENVO:01000060) such as... | depth 10-100 m
TATTCTTTTACCTTTTTTAATATCATTCATTCAAAAACTATATTTTATCAATTATTTCAATCAATTTTAAAACGTTTACTTCCGTTGAAAATAAACTATATCCCGTTTTTTTTATTCTATTACTTTGCATTATAAAATCATTTTCACTAAAAATAGTTGTTATAGCATTTGGCATCAAATCAAAATTACCTTGGCAGTCAATTCCTAACTTATGTTGTGTCATTAAACCATCAGGGTCAGAATTTAAGGCAACTACAGGTGTACCACACATCCAAGCTTGTATAAAGGTATTTGAAAACCCTTCAGACACCGAGGTATTTACCAAAACACTTGTTGTTTGTAAAAAAGAATTGATAAATGTATTTTCCTTGCTACCATGATAAGTTAAATTTTGACATATTTTAATTTTTTCAAGTAACTCATCTCCATACCTATTTTCAGGTATACTTCCTATAACATGAAATTCGAAATTTTCAGAACTCAATAAATTCGTGAGGTCCAAGAATAGCTCTAATTGTTTTACTTCCCGTGCATTTCCTATCCAAAGAATACGCTTTTTGTTTCTTTCAATTCCCTCGTCAATTATCTCAGGATGCATGTTAGGAATTTTAGCCATAGGCTCATAACCACACTCACTTATCTTAGATACTTGATAATTTGTTTGACATATAATATATGGTCTATTATCTAATATTTGATTAAATAAATACCGCTTTAGGGAGCTACGTAATTTTTTTGAGAATTCAACAGAGTAATTATCCGCAATATGCAAAATAAACGGAATTTGCTGCTGTTTTGCAAACTTCGATAGATGAAAGGTAAAGGTATTCAGTATCCGCTGGTAAATTAAAATAGGTGCTTCATCCTTGATGATTTTATGAACCCTACTCATAAAATCTTTATACAGAAAAAATCTTGCTTTAATAGCAGTATCTATTACCAATTCGTACACCTTAAAACCATCGTGATAAGAAACCTGTTCTTTTTCATGACCTCCTGAAATAAATACAATTTCATAACCTTTTTTAGTCAACTCCTCTGCAATAATTTTAGATTGATATTCTGCCCCACCTTTTATAAGGGGATAAAATGGAACAAAAAAACAGGCTTTTAACTTAGTCATTATTATTATTTATTTCACTACTATTTTAAATAGGTAAGGGTTTATTAATTTTTGAGAACTTTAAATCTCAGTCTTTTAAAAACATATGAAGTTATATCGCCCATGCTAACAAAATTAGAATGCTTAGTATAGAGTTGAATTAAATACTTTAATTTTCGTTGAACGAAATATTCATGGAGATAAACAAGAATTCTATCTTTTTGATATTTTTCTTCATGTATGGATACAATCTCTATTGTATCAACTTGATATACTCTTGTTTTTTTGGGGTTAGGTAAATTATAAGATGCCCTATTTTCTGCGTCATGAATGTAATATGAAAGAACTTTATCAATTAAGTAAATTTGATGAAGTCGAGCTAATTTTTCAAAAACCTCCATATCTTCACCATGTGTAATATCAATACTAAATAAACCTGTTTGAATCAAAGTCGACTTTCTAACACAGAATGTGGACATATTGAGAATATGAAAACCAATTTCATTGGTAACAGCAAAAAAATCAACATACCCTTTTTTATTTGCAATATAAGACTTAATCACATCCCCATTTGATGTTCTAGTTTCATAATCTGTGGTAATTACCTGAACCTCTTTTTGTTCTTCTATTACCTCGACTATATTTTTTAAAAAATCGATGTGCCAAAGATCATCAGCATCTAAAAAAGAAATCCATTCATATTTTGCAGCGTGTACTCCAGTATTTCGAGCACTAGAAACACCTCCATTTTCTTTCACTAAAAGATTTATACGTTCATCTAAAATACCATTAACAACAGTAGCGCTTTGATCTGTTGACCCATCATCAACTATTAGTAGTTCAAAATTTGTATAAGATTGAGAAAGCACAGAAAAAATTGTCTTTGCTATACTTAGTTCTTTATTATATAATGGAATAATGATTGAAATCATTTAAACTATAAATTAGAATTTAAAAAATCTAAAGAATTTTCTTTAGCAATACTTAATTTACTGTTTACTAAATTCCAATCAATATCTTTATTCAAAATTTCTGGCTTAAAATCTTCAACGCTCAACAAAAGTCGATCCTCTAAATCTAATTGTTTTAAAATAGAAGTAAAACGCGAAAGCCCCCTTCTTTTATTTCCTATTGAAATAAATTTTTTATTAAAAATGATAGAAAATAATGTACCGTGAAATGAGTCGGTAATAATATAATCTGCACTCATAAAACCATTAATCCATTCCTCAACAGGTGGGAAAATAAAATCGTTTATATTTTCACTTGATAAATTTCGCATATCCTTTCTCGGCATTGCCGTATAATGATTTGTATTCAGATATTTAGCAGCTCTTTCTTCCATATCTATATTCTCTGCTGAACGGTCAAGTATATAAGTAAAAAGCTTGCCTTTCGGTTTACTTAATTGAGCATTTTCAACTAAAACCTCATAATCATGTTTATCTATTAATAAGGTTGGATCAAGAACTTTTACCGCATCAACATTTAAATTTTCTTGACATAAGATAATACCTGAATCTTCTCTTACAGAAATTGCATTAAACATTTTAGCCAATTTAGCGCAACTTTTGGTTTCTTGTGAGTTATATTGCCAATGGTCTACTCCAAAAGAAGCTGCGTAAGAGATTTTTTTTACAGAAGAAATAGTTTCCAAGAAATCATAAAAATATGTTGCAATAGAAGGGGTATAGTTAGGTCTCCAGACTTGGTCGCTACCCACAACATAGCCTCCAAAATTATACGATTTCACATCTTCAAAGTTAAAAATAGCTGGTACCAAATCTGTTTTATTAATATAACGTTCCACAAATTTTGCAGAATGCTCTCCAATAACTTTTTTATTTTTTTTAGAAGTTAAATCAGGCCTGTTAACAGAACCTCCTTTAATCAATTGAAAAACCTTTTGTTTAACAAATGAAATACGCTTGCGCCAATTTGGATAGTTACTTGTATCATTATTGATTAAAAGGGATTCATGTCCCAAAGAAGTCAAAGCCTTTTGAAGCGCGAATGCCTGTAAAAGACCACCATAATTAGAATGCAAGGGAAGAGTTAAAATAGCAACTTTTCTTTTTTTCATTTTTCTTTTTTTAATACATCATTAAACCAATATCAAATTTTCATCAACATTTCTACGTAGAGAGGTACATGTTTTAAATTTTTCATTTGGAACACCAATAGGTACCAAACAAATAACTTTTTCTGACTCTTTTAAGTTTAATAATTTTTTTATACCCTTATCTGCCTCAAGTTGTTTTCCCCAATTTGCAGGACAAGCACCTATTTTATAATAGTGTAGTGCATAAAGTAAATTCATTAAAAATATTCCCCCATCAATGAAAAACTGATTTCTTTCACCAACAGAATAAAAATAATTTCTATCACTAACAACTACTAATAATTGATTAATGTTTTTAGTAAACCCAGTCATACCTCCTTGTAAGGCTAATACTGCATCAATTTTAGTTTTATCACCTACATGATACACTTTAGACGACTGCCTATTACATACTGAAGGAGCGTTGGATGCAAGTTTTATTACTTTCTCGATCATAGAAGTAGGGATTATATCTCCCGTAAAATTTCTAACACTGGATCTTGAGTAAGAAAAGTCATGAAAATCTTTGAGAGACCCGGAAAAATAATCTTGAACATTATTTTCCATCGTACTAGGAACGGTTATATTAATATTACTTTTATAATACTCATATATTGTCACAGGAAAGTAATCACTTATATCTTCCTTATTTTTTTTATGTAAATCAAAATATTCACACATAGCAATATACGCTGCTTGGATTTGAGTTTTATTTTTATTACTTTCTACTAAATTATTACCTAATAGCTTAATTAGGATTTGAATATTTTTTTTACCAAATCGAAATTTAGTTTTTGAATGAAGAAGGCCCTTTTCTATAGTGTGGTATTTTAAGATTATTTGAGCTTCTAATTTTTGATAAGTATTTTGTCTAAATACTGTAGAATGCACATAATACATTCTAAAATCATAAATATAATTTCTAATAAAATCTATATGTTTAAAAACAATTGTTTTTTTTAAAGACCTGTATATGTTACCAATTCCAGTAAAAGTCTTTGGACCAATTATCTTTTTAAAATTCTCTTTAATCATTTTTAATTTTTTACTTTCTCCGATTATTTTAAAACTATTCGATTTTAAAAAACATACTAAGAATGAAACTTTAAAAAGTTATTTATATTTCAACTATACTATTTTTTCATCTTTAACCATAAAGAAACAATAGGTTTCTTAAACAATTGATGTTCATAAGTATTCATACTTATAAGCCAAAAAAGTGGAGAATAAACTACTGAGAATATAAATATACTTACAATTAAATTCGTCCAATTTGTAATCGGATATTTTTGAAGAAATATTAAAGTAATAAGTCCCAATAAAATAGGCACGATTGACATTTTACTAATTTCTTTCCAAAATTTTAAAATATCTAGAGACTGTTTTTTGAAATAATAAATATTAAGAATAATGACATTACCAATCAACAATGTCCCAAAAATTGCATATGCCACACCCAAACCACCATATTTTTTAGCTAATATTACTTGCAATATTAAACTGACCATAGCCATTCCAAAATATAACCAAGACCTAAATTCCATTTGATTTCTGGCTTGTAAAATTGTAATACCTAAATTTTGAATAAGTGGAATTGTCAAAGCTATAAAAAACAAAAGCGTCATACTATAAGCAGCCTCGTAGCCAGGTCCTGCCCATAAAATAATAAAAGGTCTACCAAAGAGAATGAAACCGAGCAAAATAAAAGCCATAATAATATATTGAATTCTACCCGTTTTAATAAAAAGGTCTGAAATCTCCTTGTTGGATGACTTACCTACTACCATACCTGTGATTTTTGGTAAGAATACTCCTGAAATTGCAGTAGAAAATCCCATATACATACCTTGAAATTGAATTGCAACTGCAAAAACTGCAACGGCGGCAGTACCGATATACATTCCTAAAACAAATTGGCCTGTACTCCAATATACCTTATTCATGATGATGTTCAAGAAAATATAAAAAGAATATATACTCACCTCCTTAAGAAGTCCTAATTGCATATTTTTAAAAGAAACTTTTATTTTAATTTTATTCTTACAATACCAATAATTTAAAATTAATGTAGCCAAATTAAGTACTGTTGCGAGTACTACCATCCCAACAGCCCTATAGCCCATTTCCAACAAAAGAATCATAATTACTGTATTCAATATAATTCTACTTAAAGCAATTACTTTTACAAAAACAAAATTTTCGTAAGCTGTTATAATTGACCCAAATATGCTTAACGGGAAGGTAAATGCAATGTTAAAAACCATTAAAAGCATCATAATCTTAGCCTTACCAAGTTCATCTGGGGTCATGGTCTCTCCAAATAAATTCTCAACATTAAAATAAAGGCCCAACCCAATAATAAAAGATAAAACACCAATTATAGAATAAAGAATAATGAAAAGTCCAAACATTGAATTTTGTTCTTCTAATTTTCCTTCAGCCCTAAATTTTGCAGTATAACGAATAATCGCATTACCAAATCCAAAATCTAAAATGGTTAAATAAGCAATCACCGAACCTACCAGCGCATATAATCCATACTCACTCTTTCCCATCATACGTAGCATATACGGAGTATAGAGCAACCCAACAATATTACTAACCCCCAATACTAAATAAGAAAGAAGAGCTCCTGCTTTTAATTGGTTTACAGCCATAGAGTACTAATAATTGATTTTTAATTTGAAATTATAAAATTGATTGTTTTACTTATACAATTCTAAATCTTGAAATAATATTAAAGTTTTAAAAAAAACTTTCATATTGGTTTAATTTTTAACATTTAAGTCTAAGTTGGCATTATTCTCATAATAAATTGACGAAATAAAAATTGCAAAAAATATCCAAGCGAAAATTAATGTCATAGCCCCGCCCGATTTCAACATATTTAATAAAACCACAAAAAATAGAACCAATTGAATAAATTCTCCTTTTATCTTATACACAATAAGTAATTGTTTTATAATCCTAAATAAAAATAGTAGAAAAGCAATAAAACCAATAAAGCCATAAATAAGCCATACTTCTAAAAGAACATTATGAGGTTCGGTATATGTGCCACTGTATATTTTCATTGAAGGTAAAAGGCCAGAATTACCAACACCAAACATCATATTATCTTCAATAATACGATATGCAGAATCCCAAAGATGTGTGCGACCTGCTGTATCACCTTTATTTACTGTAGTTTCTATTCTTGCTTTGAAATCTTTATCATTGTCCATGATATAAATAAACAAATACGTAGAAAACCCTAAGCCCAATAAAAGCAAACCAATCTTACTTAACCAATTGGTCTTTTTTAGCAGTATAATCAAAAAGACACCTATAAAAAATGTTAATAATCCACCTCTAGAATTTGTTGAAATTAAAAGATTTAAAATAGGTAAACTTAGAATTAGAAATTTAATTATATTTTTAAATTTTAATTTCTCTCTAATTAAAATAGATATTAATAATAATAATGCCAAAGCAGTTTTCATTGCTGTTTGATTTGCATTTTCACCAAAAAGAAAGAGTCTTTTATCAATATATTCGACACCAACACCAAATAAAGTATATAAAAAAGCCATGGTGAACATTGCTAATATATACACATTTAAGACTCCCTTTAACAAATTTGGAAAAAGGATTATATTAGCAGCAATCAATATCATTAACAACACTAATTGAAATATTCTAAAATTTAACACATCAGCTATACCACCAACATATATATCATTAAAGACCGATGAAAAAATTCCGGAAATAATTAATAATAACAGCGGAGAAATAAAATATAGTAAATTTTTAAAGTTTAAGAATTGTTTTAAAAAAGGAAGAACTGATAATATATATGGAATTGTAGCAATTCTAGCCAAAGAAAAATCTTTTGCAATATTAAAAGGGTCCCAATATTCAAAGCATGCAGCAAATATCAAAACATATAAAAACAATCTATTTAAATTTTTAAATACTTGCACCATGAAACTATTTACACCTAGTTATAACTTGAGGGTTCACCATATTGGTAATGAACATAAATTCTACAATATTATATTCTTTTGAATACTTAAAAATTAAGGTTTAATGTTATAAAGTTTTATTAGCACTTCAACAATTCTTGTTGCAGCATTGCCATCCCATAGTTCAGGAACCGAACCCTTTTTCCATTTCCCAGCTACAATTTTCGTAATTGCTTCTTCCATTAAAACAACATCACTACCTATCAACATATTGGTTCCAAAATCACATGTTTCCGGTCTTTCTGTCGAATTTCTTAAAGTTAAACAAGGTATTCCCATTACGGTAGTTTCTTCCGTGATACCACCCGAATCAGTCATGACTAAAAAGGAGTTCTTGACTAAGAAATTAAATTGCAAATAACCTAAAGGCTCAATGTAGTGTACATTAGGTAAATTTAAGTTTAACCCCTCTAAAAGTTTTTTTGTACGAGGATGTACAGGAAAAATTATTTTAAAATCTTTTGCAATTCGACTTATATTTCGCATAAGATCAGCAAACACCTTTTCTTCATCTACGTTGCTAGGCCTATGTAAAGTAAGTACAATATATTTTTGAGAATTTAAACCAAGCGCATTAAATATTGGCGGTTCATTAAATTTAGGAATATTTTTTAGTAGTGTATCAATCATAACGTTACCCACAAAAAATATTTTACTTTCCTCAACACCTAATTTCAATAAATTTTCATTTGCATACGTCGATGTCGTAAAATAAAAATCTGTTAAGCTATCTGTAACAATCCTATTTATCTCCTCTGGCATAAGTAAATCACCAGATCTTATGCCTGCCTCAACATGGGCAACTTTTACACCTTCTTTTTTAGCTACTATCGAACAAGCCATGGTAGATGTCACATCACCTACTACTAACACCAAATCAGAAGGGAAATTGGAAAGTTCTTTTTCAAAACCAATCATAATTGCTGCAGTTTGCTCCGCTTGCGAACCGCTTTTTACTTCCAGATTAATATTAGGTAAAGGAATACCTAATTCTTGAAAAAAAGTATCACTTAAATTTTTATCATAATGCTGACCTGTGTGGATTAGCCTAAACGAAATATCTAATCCCTGATTTTGCTTTATTTTTATTGCGTCGATTATTGGGGCAATTTTCATGAAATTGGGTCTTGCTCCTGCTACTATAGATATTTTCATATTTTTTAATGTATGATTTAAGTATTTCCCTATGAGTTTATTCATTAAACATTCAAACTTACAACTATGGATTATTTCTATTTAATATTATCGATAAAAACATACATTTAAATGATAATCCTTATTACTGAAAAAACAAGTTGAAAAAATTAATTTGAACTATATGTATTCTCAATTGCAGTAATCATTTTCTTGGCTAATTGATTTTTATCAAAATTGTATTTGGCATATTCATATGCTCTATCACCCATTTCTTTCACCACAATTTCATTGTCAGCGAGAAAAATCAATTTTTCAACAAGCTCATCTTCATTATCTGGGCTAACGGTGAAACCTGTTCTGGTTTCATGTAACATTTGTTTAATCCACCCATTTGTTGTTTGTATCACAGGGACTGATGCTGCCATGCTTTCAAACAATTTATTTGGAGAGGATGTAGCCAACATCGGAGTATTCTTTAAAGGAATTAAAGAGGTAAAGGCATTTTTTACATAATTAACCAATTCATTTTTTGGCATTAAATCTAAAAATAAGATATTTTCAAGGTTCGAAGATTTGCTTTTTAAATCTTCTTTTAATTTTCCATCACCAATAAGAACGATTACAATATCTGTTCTATCTAATTCTTTAAGCTTTAAAGCTGCTCTAAATAATAATTCAGAGTTATTTACCATCCCAATATTACCAGTATAAATCGCAAACTTTTTATTTATTAAAGCGTCTAAACTTAATGGTTTTTTAGGCTCAGAGAACAAATCAATGTTTGCTGAATTAGTAACTGAGATTACATTTGTTTTTGGGTATCTTTCTAGAATATTATCTCTCATACCTGGGGATAAAGCAACCACCAAACTTGATTTTTGATAGCATTTCTTTTCAAACCAATACGAAAATTTAGCTACAAATCTATTTTTTATAATTCCCAATTCAATTGGGGCCTCTGGCCATAAATCCCTAACCTCAAAAATCAATTTAGTTTTTTTAAACATTTTTGCAATTAACCCTGGAAAGCCAACAGTAATTGGTCCAGAGCTACAAATAATTATATCATATTTTAATTTTAAAGCATAATACGTAGAAAAGCTCATGAAAACTATAAACGTATAAAGCCGTTTCCAAATAGGTTGTTTATTGTCAATTACAACATTAATAATTTTTAAATTAATTCCATCAATTAACTGATTTTCGATAAGTTTAGTTGCTTGTAAGTCTGACTTAGAATATATACTAGTTACTACAGTAACTTCGTGACCTTCTTCCACCCAATTTTTTGTGAATTCATACACCCTCGTACTCCAAGAACCTTTTGGTGTAGTGAAATATTGATAGAAATAGATTATTTTCATTTTAATTCAATTGTTAGGTATAAAGGTAATATTTATAGATTTTTCAATGTAAATAACGGCTACCTTAGCATTTTATTCCTTTAAAACGTTTATTATTTTTTTTTTAGAATTACCAGTCCAAACATTTTTTTGTTACATAATGTGTAATTCAAACTAATAAACTGCGTTGTTAGAGTGTATAACAATTTTTTTAGTAACAAATAAAACACTTCATTTTGAATTGGCAATTAACCAATCCCGCTTTAAATAGAGAAATTGAAGGGTTCGCTTCTCATTCAAGTATTAATAAAGGTGAAACAATAAAACTCTACATTAATACCAAGTCCGCTTATCTATCCCTTTGTGTTTATAGAATGGGTTGGTATGATGGAGCAGGTGCTATACAAGTAATAAGGCCTATAACTATTGAAGGTTTTCAGCAAGTTATACCTTTACCTCAAGAAGACACTGGTTTAATAGCTTGTGACTGGAATGATCCTTATGAATTAGAAACAGATTTAAATTGGACATCGGGTGTTTATTTAGCTAAACTAGAAGAACAAGAATACAAAAAGCAAAGCTATATCATTTTTGTAGTAAGGGATGATGAGGCTTCTGCGGATATTCTTTTTCAATTACCAGTAACTACATACCAAGCCTATAACTATTGGGGGGGGAAATGCCTCTATAACCATGGTAGTGGTTCTTTAGAAAATTGGGGCGCAGTTTCTGGTATAAAGGCTAAAAAAGTATCATTTGATCGACCGTATGCCAAAAGTAACAATCCGAAAGCGGCATATGGTATGGGCGCTGGAGATTTCTTGACTAATACCAGACCAGTAACTACCCATAATTACCCTATCAGCAGTGCGGGTTGGGATTATAATATGGTACGATGGCTAGAAAAAAATGGCTATAAAGTAAAGTATTGTACTAATATAGATATTCATGAAAATCCTCATATCTACGCTAACAATAAAATATTCCTTTCAAATGGGCATGATGAATACTGGTCATTTGAAATGCGAAAAAACCTAACAAATGCACGTGATACAGGAACGAATTTAGCTTTCTTTTCCTCAAATACAATGTATTGGCAAATACGATTAGAGGAAAACCAATTAACCGAACAAAAAAATAGGGTTATCGTATGCTATAAGGAAAAACACTTAGACCCTATACAATCTGAAAAAACCACCATTAATTTTGAAGACATACCACAACAAGGTTCACAAGCAAAGTTAATAGGTGTTCAATATTATGCAGATCCAGTATTAGGTGACATTCGAATTACCAATCCTGAACATTGGATTTTTAAAAATTCAGGAGTAAAAAAAGGAACAAAATTAAAAGGTCTTTTAGGTTATGAAATTGATGGAGTTTCTGAAGATTCACCCAATAATATCACATTATTGGCTTCTACCAAATGTAGAAAAGTTAATTCTGGTTCGAAATTCATAGTAAAACATATGATTCGTAAAACCACCAATCCCATATTCCGAATTTTAAACCAATTACTAATTTTAGATTATAAAATAACTAATATTCACCGCATATTGGTTTTATCAATAATTGCAGCAATTGCATTCGTTATTACTCTTACATTAAGTAAATTCATTCCATTCATAGGCTTTCTCACGGCTATCGTACTATTTTTAATATGGTTTTTTAAATTAAAATTGACTCCCAAATATGAGTCTAATATGACCATATATAATAGCGAATGTGGAAGCAAAATATTTGCAACTGGCAGCATGCAGTGGTGCTGGGGATTAGATAATTATAATGTCCCTGAACTACGAAATAACCATATTTCGAAAAGTGCAGAAATTATAACTAAGAATCTTTTAAAGGGTTTTGGGGCAACACAAAATAAATAGAGCTTAATAATCAATTGAATAAAATATCAAACCCATTTTAATGGATCAAACTAAACTAAACATTGCTTTAATTTTAGAAGGCGATAAAATAGATAGATGGCAATCAGAGATGATTTCTATTCTTACAAGTTCTTATTATGCCGAGATAAAATGGTTGATTAGATTGAATCGAAATAAATCAAATACCAAAATAAATCATCCATTTTATAAGAAATCTTTTTGGCATCAATCATTTTTAAAATTAGACCAAAAAATTTTCAAGATAAAGCCAAATGCTTTTGATCAAATTAATTTTAATTCTATAAAATTACATGAAGAAATTAAAATATCAAGCACTGAAACATTCTTAAGCGAAGAATCTAAAAAAAGGTTAAATAAACTTACTGATAAAGAAGTCGATGTCATATTAGATTTATCTAAGACAAAACCTAAATTAAATTCATCAAACTTATCTAAATACGGAGTATGGCACCTTACATTTTCAGATTACACACCTAAAAATCGAAACTTATCAGGATTACATGAAGTTTTACTCAAAAAGGATTTTATCAATTCTAGGCTTATTGTAGATTTTGAGAATCACAGTAAAACACTAATTAACTCAAAATCTTTTGTTGATTTATCTAGTATTCATAAATCTAGAAATTCTCTATTTTGGAAAACCAGTTTATTCATTCCTAGACAACTTGAACTTCTTTACAAAAATCGTCAGAACTTTGTTCCTAGAATAAATAATCTTGAACCACAACCCTCAATAAATAACTTAGAAAATAATTCAAGCCTATTTTCATTATTTAAACATATTTATATAACAACAAAAAATGTAGTGAAAAATAGATTATTTAAACACTTCATTTTTAATCAATGGATTTTACTCTTTAAGGTTTCTGAAAATTATAAAGCAAAAGATTATTCAAAGGAATATTCAAGAATTACACCTCCCAAAGACCGAATATGGGCCGATCCATTTATCTATAACAATAATGGCAAGTACTTTGTATTCATTGAAGAAATGTTAATTAAACAAAATAAAGGGTTTATCTCAGTGATGGAATTGAATATTGATGGTACAATTTCAAAGCCAATACCTATTATTGAAAATGAATATCATATGTCTTATCCTTTTTTATTAAAAGATAATGACCACTTATATATGATACCTGAAACTGGCAGCAATAAAACAATCGAACTATACAAATGTTTAGACTTTCCTTATAAATGGGAATTTCAAAAAGTTTTACTTGAAGGGGAAAAAGCTGTAGATACAACTGTTTTAAAACATAATAACAAATATTGGATTTTCACTAATAAAAAAGAAATTTTAGGCGTATCAGCACATGAAGAGCTTTTTCTTTATTATACTGATGATTTTATAAACGGTAAATGGAAAGCCCACCCAAAAAATCCTATAGTTTCAGATGTACGTTTTTCAAGACCAGCCGGTAATATTTTCACCAAAGACAATAAACTTTTTAGGCCGGCTCAAAATTGTTCTAAGGGTTACGGTTATGGCATAAACATACAAGAAATAATAGTGCTTAACGAAAATGAATACGAAGAAAAAAATATCGACTCTATTTACCCAAATTGGTCAAATGATTTATTGGGAACTCATACCATAAACCATACAGACGGTCTAACAGTTATAGATGCACTTATTCAAAGATCGAAATTCTGAAAAATTTTAAGCAATCTAAATCGTATCCAATTTCATTTACTTCTTTCGAGCTAATAAAAGTAAAGAGTTACAATTAAATAAACCATACAAATATAGATAAACTAGATTATCACGGTTAGTTATATGAAAAACACTATTATAGGCATGTCTACCTCAATAACTGACTCCTGATTAATAAGTAATGAATTTAGATTTACAAATATTAGAACCAGACAAGACACCTATCTTTGGATAACATTATTAAAAAAAGGACATAAAGCATACGGCATTAATCAAATTTTGGCAAAATACAGAGTTCGGTCAAACTCAATCTCTGCAAATAAAATTAAAGCTGCAAAAAGAGTTTGGTATCTTTATTATAACTTAGAGAAATTTGGAATTGTAAAATCTACTTACTTTTTCAGCTTTTATGTTTATAATGCATTAAAAAAAAGAATGTAATTGGTAATGTTATATTAATTTAGCTTAATCAACTGAAATTTGATGATTTAGCTAAATTAAATTACTAAATAAATATTGTATTAATCGATATAAGCAAGTAGTTAAACTAGTTTATACTAAATTTACAAGAAAATAATAATTCTCACGTTATATTTGTTCTTTGTATTATTTGTTTAAGTTGTGCATGTTAAAACTGCACTTAAGTACCTAAATATTAATTATGATTCCATTTTCTCCTCCATATATTAATGATAATGTCATTAAAGAAGTGGTAGATTCCTTAAAATCCGGATGGATAACGACGGGTCCTAAAGTTAAGGAGCTGGAGTATGAAATTGCACAATTGGTAGGTTTGCCAAATGTTCTCTGTGTTAATTCATGGACATCTGGAGCTATTATGATGTTACGTTGGCTTGGTTTAGAAAAAGGAGATGAAGTTATAATACCTTCTTATACCTACTGTGCAACAGCGCTTGCAGTGATACATGCGGGAGGAATACCAGTCATGGTTGATGTGAATGATGATTTCAATATAGACGTCAAATCCGTTGAAAAAGCAATAACATCGAAGACCAAAGCAGTCTTGTCGGTCGACTTTGCAGGTTTTCCATGTGATTATTCTGAAATTCGAGAACTTGTAGCGAGTGAAAAAATCACTAAATTATTTAAACCTACTTCTGAAATTCAAAAAAAATTAGGCCGTATTTTATTTATTTCAGATGCTGCCCATTCCCTAGGTGCTACTTATAAAAATAAAGGTATCGGTCATTCGTGTGATATTTCTATTTTCTCTTTACATGCAGTAAAAAATATTACAACTGCAGAAGGTGGTGCTATTGTTATAAATATGCCAAAACCATTTGACAATGAAAATTTATATGGAGAACTTAGGTCTATGACCCTAAATTGTCAAACAAAAGATGCATTCTCAAAATCTCAAAGTGGTAATTGGAAATATGACATTACAGGTTTAGGTATGAAAATAAATATGGCAGATGTAAATGCTGCGATAGGTCTTGCCCAAATTAAGGAGTATCCAACATTATTGGCAAGGAGAAAATCTATTTTTAAAAAATACAGTAGTGAGTTCAAAAAGTTTGATTGGGCTATTGAACCTCCTATCCTTACCAATGAAAAAGAATCTTCCTACCACTTATATCCATTACGCATTAAGAATATTAATGAAGAACAACGAGATGAAATTATCAGCTTAATAAGTGCCCAGCAAATAGCCGTAAATGTTCACTTTATTCCTCTTCCTTTATTGTCGTATTTTAAGGAGTTGGGGTATTCAATTAATGAGTATCCAAAAGCTTATAATAATTATAAAGCAGAAATAAGTTTACCTATATATCCGCAATTAAGCGATGAATCTGTTGATTTAGTAATTAAAAAAACTATAGACAGTTATGAAAAAGTTTTAAATGCTGTTTCCAAAACAGTTTAGCATATGCTTAAGCGTATTTTTGATTTTTTGCTAGCCCTAATTGGTATAATATTTCTACTTCCTCTATTTATACTTATTTCAATTTTTATAAAATTAGATTCTCTAGAACCAATTTTTTATAAGCAAATAAGAGTTGGGGTAAACAATAAAAATTTTGAACTATTTAAATTCAGAACTATGGCATCAGGTTCTGATAAAAAAGGACTTATAACTGTCGGAAACAACGATTCAAGGATAACAAAACCCGGGGCTTTTTTAAGAAAATATAAGTTAGATGAGTTACCACAATTAATAAACGTGCTCAATGGCGACATGAGTTTAGTCGGCCCAAGACCTGAAGTTAGAAAATACGTATCCTTATACACAGAGAAACAACTAACTGTATTAACAGTTAAGCCAGGTATTACTGATATAGCATCTATTACGTTTAGTAATGAAAATGAATTACTGAAAGGACAAGATGACCCTGAAAATTTCTATATAGAAACAATAATGCCCGAGAAATTAAGATTAAACTTGGAATATATAGAAAAAATGAACTTTATATATGATTTA
>TARA_R110002074_G_scaffold79814_1_pt1 | contig 15643 bp, 11 predicted proteins | sample TARA_R110002074 | Tara Oceans TARA_R110002074 (sample SAMEA4397215) | marine metagenome | biome: Polar Biome; feature: [MIX] marine epipelagic wind mixed layer (ENVO:01000061); material: water (ENVO:00002006), including particulate matter (ENVO:01000060) such as... | depth 10-100 m
TCCCGCCCTATTGCATTGTTGCTGGAAATCCTGCGCGGGTGGTGCGCGACAGATTTGACGCCCAAACGATTGCCCGGTTGCAAAAAATTGCATGGTGGGATTGGCTAATTGAGACGATCCTTGCCCATGAGACATTGATTTGTGGTGGCGATGTTGAGGCGCTTGAAAAGGTTGCGCCAAAGCGAACAGAGCAGGACAAGGCGCGATGAAGAAATTACTTCTGTTCCCGTTCCGGGTCATCTGGTTCTTTATCAGAGCACTGCTTTATCCATGGTACATCAACCTTTTCTTTCGCTTGCCGTGGTGGGTCCTGGCCGCTTTGGCGATATTGCTTGGCACTTTGGCAATGGAGGAGGTCAGCGAAATGGCGGAGCGCCAACAGGCTTTTGTTCGGGCGTTGGCTATACCGCCGCCTGCATTGATTCCTGTCACGGCATTTGATGTGACCCGCGATGCCACCGCGTTTGGCGAGGTGCAGCTCAAAGGATACTACAACACTGCATTGCAAGCACAGGAGTGGGACGCTTCGGGGCCCAATATGGCTTATGTGCCGCTGTTCGGGGACCACGGGGAAACTGTTGGGGCTGTCTTGATGGTTTTGAATATCCAAGCGAAGGACATGATCGCGTGGTTGCACGGTCAGGACCAAGCTGCGGCACAGAAAGGCCCTATCGAAGTGGCGGTTGGTGGGGTGGTTGAACAGACCAGTCATCGCAACGGCATATTGGCTGCGCTGAAGGGGCGCGGATTTGAGATTTTGCCGGGTGCGCCGATCATTGAACCGTTTTACCAAGGTCGCTCGCGCGGTCTGGAAAGTGCGATGGGGGCAGGGACGACACTGGGTTTCGTCTTAGGCGCACTTGCGGCGATCCCTGGTCTCTTGGCCATTTACAAATTTGCATGGTGGCGTGGATGGTTGCAAAAGAAAGCCAGGCGACCTGTCCAGCCGAAGAGTGCGACACCGATATCGCCAGCACCGCGCATTGAAATCGCGCCGGATCGGCCCAGCATCGCCAAAGTTCCTCTTGTTACGCGCAAGAAAACCGTATCTCAGGATCGTCTTCCGATTAAGACATCAGCACCTGCGCCTGATATTGGCAAAGTTCCCGCTGCCATCTTGCGCCGACCTTTCCGGTTACGTTCACCAGAAGAAATTGTGGATGAGGTGTTTGGCCCAAACGCCGGGCGCGACGCCCCACGGCGGCGTTTTTAGCAATGGATTTGTCCGCCTTGGGTAGACTTGGCGATTGAATGTTCCGCGCGGCCGGGCGTCAAAGTCAGGAAAACTGGTGTCTGGGTGCCAATCCCTCTTGATTGCGGTCCAATTTGCGACTACCCCGTGCATCGGCATAGGGGTTTAGCTCAGTTGGTAGAGCATCGGTCTCCAAAACCGAGGGTCAAGAGTTCGAGTCTCTTAGCCCCTGCCATGCCAATTCGTCACAATCTTGCCATATTCTTGCCCATCAACGGTCCGATACCCCGTGTAGGTTGAATGAATCCGGGTGAGAGAGACGAAAATGACGATACAGCCAGAAACCGAAACTAATTCTGATGCAACGGGCCTTGATTCAAACTCTTTGGCGGCCATTCGCAACCTTTTGGCAACTGAGCCAGAGGTCATGCCGCAGCCGGTTGAAGAACGGCAAGCGGCCACGGCCGAAGCCGCAATTGCGCCGTTGCCTGAGGCCGACGCACACAAAAATGGGCCACGTCCAGTGACGGCCCCCTCGAAAGCAGAACTGCGGGCGGCGAAACGCGCGGCGAAAGCCAGCGCAGCGTCAACGGGTGCCGGGGACGGTATTTTGGGGCGCGCGAAAGCAAGGGTATTGGGCTATCGGCCCACGCCAAAGCACATCGTTCTTGCATGTCTCGCCCTTCTCATTGTTTTTCGCCCTTGGTTGGTCCTGGGCCTCTTGTTTCTGACCGGGTTTATCGTGACGGCCATATTCCTGATCCTTGGCTATGATGGGTTCTGGCGCCGGACCATGGGCGCAGCGCGCTGGTATGCACGCCGCCGTCCGGCACGGTCGGTTGAGTTGCACCGCAAGCTTGATACCTTTGCAATGAAATGGGACGCGGTTCTGGATCGGTTCCCAGAGGGGTCGGTTGATGGACTTTACCTGCCTGATTTTGGTGATCTGGCAGAGGCAGAGGCCCGCCATGACGCAGTCCTTGACCGTCGCTTTGACAGTTTGCGCGAAAACGGCGCGTGATCGCCGCAGCCGGTAAAGCCAATGTTGCCTTGAAACCGCGCAAAAGCGCGGTTACATGGGTTCAACCTGACACCAAGGAAACGTGCAATGGCCACAACTAACCCACTCCAGTTCATTCAGCAGGTTCGCGCTGAGGTCGCCAAAGTTGTTTGGCCCACCCGCCGCGAAGTGATGCTGACCACGGTGATGGTTTTCATCCTGGCCGCGCTAACGGCGATATTCTTTGCGATTGTTGACATCATCATCCGTGGCGGCCTTCAGGCTGTGCTGGGGATGTTTGGCTGAACCAATGCGCTCCGTGCCAGTGCGAACTGGGCCAAAAATCGCTTTCGACACTTGAATCCAAACGGCGTGCGGGCTATTGCGCAGGCCTGACCTGACCAAAGGGCGTGCGGCGATTCGAGTTGCGCGCCGATTTTTTGTTCAGGAGAGCCTGGGCGCAAGCCTGATGTGATATACGGAAATGGGTGCTAACGCAGATGCGGGCACCGCAAGACAGGGACCAGAATTCAGATGGCAAAACGGTGGTATTCGGTCAGTGTCCTGTCGAACTTTGAGAAAAAGATCGCTGAACAAATTCGCACCACTGCAGAAGAGCAGGGTCTGGACACCGACATTGACGAAGTGCTGGTGCCCACCGAAGAGGTGATCGAGGTCCGGCGCGGCAAGAAGGTAACAACCGAACGCCGCTTTATGCCCGGCTATGTGTTGGTGCATATGGAAATGTCCGATCGCGGCTATCACCTGATCAATTCGATCAACCGCGTCACTGGTTTTCTGGGGCCACAGGGGCGCCCGATGCCGATGCGCGATGCCGAAGTGCAGGCCATCCTTGGCCGCGTCCAAGAAGGCGAAGACGCACCCCGTACGTTGATCCACTTTGAGATCGGCGAAAAGGTCAAAGTGGCCGATGGTCCGTTTGAAGACTTTGATGGCATGGTCGAAGAAGTTGATGAAGAAAACCAGCGCCTCAAGGTGACGGTGTCTATTTTTGGCCGGGAAACCCCGGTCGAATTGGAATTCACTCAGGTCAATAAACAGATCTGAGCGATTGGTGGGTTTGTCCCGCCATGCGGTTTGAAAGAACCGTTCGTTTGTGGGAGGCGAGGTTACGCGTAGCCGGACCACACCACGCTAGAAAAAGTGCCGGAACGCGATCCGGGGCGTAGGGTGGGTGCAAACCCACCGATGAAAAAGGAGAAGGCCAATGGCCAAGAAACTCGTCGGTACGATGAAGTTGCAAGTTAAAGCGGGTCAAGCAAACCCGTCCCCACCTGTGGGTCCCGCGCTGGGTCAGCGCGGCATCAACATCATGGAATTCTGCAAGGCGTTTAATGCCAAGACAGCGGACCTTGAGCCAGGTGCCCCTTGCCCAACCGTGATCAGCTATTATCAGGACAAGTCCTTTACCATGGACATCAAGACGCCCCCGGCGTCCTACTACCTGAAAAAAGCGGCCAAGGTGAACTCAGGTGCGAAAACACCCAGCCGTGAAACCGTTGGTTCCGTGACCACCAAGCAGCTGCGCGAAATCGCAGAAGCGAAGATGGTCGATCTGTCCGCGAATGACGTGGAACAGGCGATGAAAATCATTTTGGGCTCTGCAAAGTCCATGGGCATTGAGGTCAAGTAAGATGGCAAAACTCGGAAAACGCACCACCGCCGCCCGTGAAGCATTTGCTGGCAAAGAGAACGTAACCGTTGAAGAAGCGGTCAAGTTGATCAAGTCGAACTCAAACACGAAGTTTGACGAGACCGTTGAGATTGCGATGAACCTTGGTGTTGATCCACGCCACGCGGACCAGATGGTGCGTGGCGTTGTGGGCCTGCCCAACGGCACAGGCAAAAACATGCGCGTAGCCGTATTTGCGCGCGGTCCAAAGGCCGAAGAAGCGACAGCGGCAGGTGCCGATATCGTGGGCGCAGAGGACCTGATGGAAATCGTGCAAGGCGGCAAGATCGACTTTGACCGTTGCATCGCGACACCTGACATGATGCCAATCGTTGGTCGTCTGGGTAAGGTACTTGGTCCACGTAACCTGATGCCAAACCCAAAGGTTGGCACGGTGACAATGGACATCAAGGAAGCTGTTGAAGCGGCCAAGGGTGGTCAGGTTCAGTTTAAGGCAGAAAAGGGTGGCGTCGTGCATGCTGGCGTTGGCAAAGCATCGTTTGATGAAGCCAAGCTGGTTGAAAACATCCGCGCCTTTGTGCGCGCTGTGTCCAAGGCAAAGCCTGCGGGTTCCAAAGGTTCATACATGCAAAAGATCAACCTGAGCTCTACTATGGGTCCGGGCGTGTCTGTTTCTATAGACAACGCTGCGGGCGAATAAGCCTGTCAGAGTCGAGAGAATTGTGAGAGGGCGATGAGGTTTCATTGCCCTTTTTCATGAGCGCTACTCATCTTGGTTGATTTTCTGCAAATCCCCGCCAATGGGGGTTGGAAAATCTGGATCAAAGGGTTAGCTACCCGTTCTAGCATCAAAGCGCGATTCGTCGTGTCGCGGTGCTGTTCGTCCGAGACGGTGGGTGATGGGTTAAACCATCATAATTCCTGCCTGAGACGGGAAATGGCAAATTTACTTCGGTCAGCTCTCCTTGAGCCTTCCGCAGCGATACGCTCAGACCCCGTAAGGACCCGATTGTCGGGGTTTTTGTCCCGGCAGAACTGAGCCGGAGGGTCTACACCCCTCCCTTACTGGAGTGAAACTGTGGATAGAGCACAAAAAGAACAACTGGTCGACGAACTCGGCCAAGTCTTTGAAAGCTCTGGCGTCGTTGTGGTAAGCCGCTACGTCGGTTTGACAGTTGCTGAAATGCAGGATCTGCGGGCGCGTGCACGCGCGGCTGGTGGATCTGTGCGTGTTGCCAAAAACAGGCTCGCCAAGATCGCCCTTGAGGGCAAGCCATGCGCAAGCATCGCTGACCTTCTGACGGGTATGACCGTTCTGACCTATTCTGAGGATCCTGTGGCCGCGGCCAAGGTTGCTCAGGAATATGCCAAAGGGAACGACAAATTTGTCATTCTCGGCGGTGCAATGGGTGAGAACGCGTTGGACGTCGCCGGTGTCGAAGCCGTGTCTAAAATGCCTTCGCGTGACGAACTTATCGCCACAATCGCGGGCATGTTGGGCGCACCAGCATCGAACATCGCCGGGGCCATTGGCGCACCTGCAAGCAATATCGCGTCCATCCTGTCCACCATCGAGGACAAGGCGGCTGCGTAAAGCAACTGATCATATCGGCGCAAGGTTGAACCTTCGCGTTGGAACACACATATCGTTAACGGAGCTAAAAAATGGCTGATCTGAAGAAAATGGCAGAAGACATCGTTGGTCTTACTCTGCTTGAAGCACAAGAACTGAAAACAATCCTCAAAGACGAGTACGGCATCGAGCCCGCAGCAGGCGGCGCAGTGATGATGGCTGGTCCTGCTGACGGCGCTGCCGCAGAAGAGGAAAAAACTGAATTTGACGTCGTTCTGAAGAACGCGGGCGCATCTAAGATCAACGTGATCAAAGAAGTGCGCGGCATCACTGGTCTGGGCCTGAAAGAAGCCAAAGATCTGGTTGAAGCTGGCGGCAAAATCAAAGAAGGCGTCGACAAAGCCGAAGCCGAAGAAGTCAAAGCCAAGCTGGAAGCAGCTGGCGCAGAAGTCGAACTGGCCTAAGGCTGGTTTCAAGGGGAACGGATCTTCTCAAAAAGATCGGTCTGGAATTTTCGAAAATTCCGGTACATCCCTCAAAAACATTGGCTGGATGGAGAGGTTTCTCTGTCCAGCCAAACCTGTCTTGAAGGGTGCTTTGTTCACAAAGCCTCCTTCTGGAGAGGTCCAAAGGTCGGAAGAGTTGCGGTGGGACGCGACTCAAGAATTGACCGGACATATCCGCTCTTATGGTTGCGCACCACGGCCCCGGTGGTTGGCGCAATCGGCAAGAGACACGAAAGGTGACACGACACATGGCACAATCCTTCCTTGGCCAGAAGCGTCTACGTAAATATTATGGCAAAATCCGCGAAGTGCTGGAGATGCCGAACCTGATTGAGGTTCAAAAATCATCCTACGACCTGTTCCTGAATTCCGGTGATGCCGAAACGCCCACAGATGGCGATGGCATCCAAGGGGTTTTCCAGTCGGTTTTTCCGATCAAGGACTTTAACGAGACCTCCGTGCTTGAATTCGTCAAGTATGAGCTGGAAAAGCCGAAGTACGATGTTGAGGAATGTCAGCAGCGCGACATGACCTATTCAGCGCCGCTGAAAGTGACCCTGCGCCTGATCGTGTTTGATACCGACGAAGATACCGGTGCCAAGTCTGTCAAAGACATCAAGGAACAAGACGTGTTCATGGGCGATATGCCTTTGATGACACCAAACGGGACGTTCATTGTGAACGGTACCGAGCGTGTGATCGTATCCCAGATGCACCGTTCGCCCGGCGTGTTCTTTGACCATGACAAGGGCAAGACCCATTCGTCTGGTAAACTGCTCTTTGCCTGCCGCATTATCCCCTATCGCGGCTCGTGGCTGGACTTTGAATTTGACGCCAAAGACATCGTCTTTGCGCGGATTGACCGCCGTCGTAAGTTGCCGGTGACAACGCTGCTTTACTCTTTGGGGTTGGATCAAGAAGCGATCATGGACGCGTATTACAATACCGTCACCTACAAACTGAAAAAGAACAAAGGCTGGGTTGCACCATTCTTCCCGGACCGTGTGCGGGGCACGCGGCCAACCTATGACATCGTTGACGCGAAAACCGGCGATGTTCTTTTTGAAATGGGCAAGAAAGTCACCCCACGTGCGGTCAAGCAATTGATCGACGACGGCAAGGTTAAAGACCTGTTGCTGCCTTTTGAACATATCGTGGGCAAATTTGTCGCCAAGGACATCATCAACGAAGAAACCGGCGCGATTTATGTCGAGGCTGGCGATGAGATGACGCTGGAGTACGACAAAGACGGCACGCTGATCGGCGGCACAGCGAAAGATCTGATCGACGCTGGCATCACCGAGATCCCGTTGTTGGACATCGACAACGTCAATGTCGGTCCTTACATGCGCAACACCATGGCGCACGACAAGAACATGAACCGCGACACCGCGCTCATGGACATTTACCGCGTCATGCGTCCGGGTGAACCACCAACCGTTGAAGCGGCATCGGCCTTGTTCGACACCTTGTTCTTTGATTCAGAACGTTATGATCTGTCGGCTGTTGGCCGTGTAAAAATGAACATGCGCCTGGCGTTGGATGCGGATGACACCCAGCGCACGTTGCGCCGCGAAGATATCGTGTCCTGTATCAAAGCGCTGGTTGATCTGCGCGATGGCCGTGGCGACATCGACGACATTGACCACCTCGGCAACCGCCGGGTGCGTTCTGTTGGCGAATTGATGGAAAACCAATACCGCGTTGGATTGCTGCGCATGGAGCGCGCGATCAAGGAACGCATGTCATCGGTCGAGATCGACACCGTGATGCCGCAAGACCTGATCAACGCGAAGCCTGCAGCGGCGGCTGTGCGTGAATTCTTCGGCTCCTCGCAGTTGTCGCAGTTCATGGACCAAACCAATCCGCTGTCTGAGGTCACGCACAAGCGTCGCCTTTCTGCGCTTGGGCCAGGTGGTCTGACACGTGAGCGTGCCGGTTTTGAGGTGCGCGACGTGCACCCAACCCACTATGGCCGGATGTGCCCCATTGAGACGCCCGAAGGGCCGAACATTGGTCTGATCAACTCTCTTGCAACCTTTGCGCGGGTGAACAAATACGGCTTTATCGAAACGCCATACCGCAAGGTATCGAACGGCGTTGTGTCGGATGATGTGCAATACATGTCCGCCACCGAGGAAATGCGTCATACCGTGGCGCAGGCCAACGCGCACCTTGATGAAAACATGAAGTTCGTGAACGATCTGGTTTCAACACGGAAATCGGGCGATTATACATTGTCCCCGTCCACCAGCGTTGACCTCATTGACGTCAGCCCAAAACAGTTGGTGTCGGTTGCGGCATCACTGATCCCGTTCCTTGAAAACGACGATGCGAACCGCGCCTTGATGGGTTCGAACATGCAACGTCAGGCTGTTCCGCTGTTGCAGGCCGAAGCACCGCTTGTGGGCACAGGTATCGAAGAAGTTGTGGCGCGCGATTCCGGTGCGGCATATATGGCGAAACGTGGCGGTATTATCGACCAAGTTGATGCATCACGTATCGTTATTCGCGCGACCGAAGATCTTGAGCTGGGCGATGCAGGTGTGGACATTTACCGCATGCGCAAATTCCAGCGTTCGAACCAGAATACCTGTATCAACCAGCGTCCGTTGGTGAAGGTCGGTGAGACGGTACAAAAAGGTCAGGTGATTGCCGATGGTCCGTCAACGGACATGGGCGAATTGGCTTTGGGCAAAAACGTGGTCGTCGCGTTTATGCCTTGGAATGGCTACAACTACGAAGACTCGATCCTGATTTCCGAGCGGATCAGCCGCGATGACGTGTTTACTTCGATCCACATCGAGGAATTCGAAGTTGCCGCGCGTGATACCAAGCTTGGGCCAGAAGAGATCACCCGCGACATTCCAAACGTCGGTGAAGAAGCGCTGCGTAACCTCGACGAGGCGGGCATCGTTTACATCGGTGCGGACGTGGAACCGGGCGATATTCTGGTCGGTAAGATCACTCCCAAAGGCGAAAGCCCGATGACGCCGGAAGAGAAACTCTTGCGCGCCATCTTTGGTGAGAAAGCCAGCGACGTGCGTGATACATCGTTGCGGGTGAAACCGGGCGATTTCGGCACGGTTGTTGAAGTGCGCGTGTTCAACCGTCACGGCGTTGAAAAAGACGAACGTGCGTTGCAGATCGAGCGTGAAGAAGTTGAACGTCTGGCCCGCGACCGGGACGACGAATTGGCCATTCTGGACCGCAACATCTATGCGCGTCTGCGCGAGATGATCCTTGGTAAGATTGCTGTAAAAGGCCCGAAAGGCGTCAAATCCAACAGCAAGATCACCGAGGACGTGTTGGACGAACAACTGACACGTGGCCAGTGGTGGCAGCTGGCACTGGAAGACGAAGACGATGCAAAAATCGTCGAAGCCCTGAACGAGCAGTACGAGATCCAGAAACGGACCTTGGATGCGCGGTTTGAGGACAAAGTCGAGAAAGTGCGCCGGGGCGATGATCTGCCTCCGGGCGTGATGAAGATGGTCAAGGTGTTCGTGGCGGTGAAGCGCAAGCTGCAACCGGGTGACAAGATGGCGGGTCGTCACGGCAACAAAGGTGTGATTTCCAAGGTTGTTCCAATGGAAGACATGCCGTTCCTTGCCGATGGTACCCCGGTTGATTTCTGTCTTAACCCGCTGGGCGTGCCGTCGCGTATGAACGTCGGTCAGATTTTGGAAACCCACATGGGTTGGGCCGCACGTGGTCTGGGTGTGAACATCGACGAGGCGCTGCAAGACTATAAGCGCACTGGCGATCTGACACCTGTACGTGAGGCGATGAGCCTTGCATATGGCGACGATGTCTATGCCGAAGGTCTGGCTGACATGAGCGAGGATGATCTGGTCGAAGTTGCGGGCAATGTTCGCAACGGCGTGCCGATCGCAACGCCGGTCTTTGACGGTGCCAAGGAAGCAGACGTGAACGATGCGCTCAAGCGCGCGGGCTTTGACACATCTGGCCAATCGGTTCTGTTTGATGGCCGCACAGGTGAGCAGTTTGCCCGTCCTGTAACAGTGGGCATCAAATACCTGCTGAAACTGCATCACCTTGTCGATGACAAAATCCACGCGCGTTCTACTGGTCCATACTCGCTGGTTACCCAGCAGCCATTGGGCGGTAAAGCGCAGTTTGGTGGTCAGCGCTTTGGTGAGATGGAGGTCTGGGCATTGGAAGCTTACGGCGCTGCATACACCTTGCAGGAAATGCTGACGGTGAAATCGGATGACGTTGCGGGCCGGACCAAGGTCTATGAAAGCATCGTCAAAGGCGAGGACAATTTCGAGGCCGGTATTCCGGAATCGTTCAACGTTCTGGTCAAAGAAGTCCGTGGCCTTGGCCTGAACATGGAACTCCTGGATGCGGAGGAGGATGAGTGATCATCCGAACCGCGTGGGTTTCACCCACCCTACGTAGGGTGGGTGAAACCCACGACGCCCCCATCATCCGCACGAAATTTGAGGTATCAAAATGAACCAGGAACTGACAAACAACCCGTTTAACCCCGTCGCGCCAACAAAAACGTTCGACGAAATCAAGGTCTCTTTGGCATCGCCAGAGCGGATCCTGTCGTGGTCGTTCGGCGAGATCAAGAAACCAGAAACCATCAACTACCGGACGTTCAAGCCAGAGCGTGACGGCCTGTTCTGTGCGCGTATCTTTGGCCCGATCAAAGACTATGAATGCCTGTGCGGTAAATATAAGCGCATGAAATATCGCGGCGTTGTCTGCGAAAAATGTGGTGTTGAAGTGACGCTGCAAAAAGTCCGCCGTGAGCGGATGGGCCACATCGAACTGGCGTCACCTGTTGCGCACATCTGGTTCCTCAAATCGCTGCCGTCGCGCATCGGTTTGATGCTGGACATGACGCTGCGCGATCTGGAACGGGTTCTGTACTTTGAGAACTACGTTGTGATTGAACCGGGCCTGACGGAACTCACTTACGGTCAGATGATGACCGAAGAAGAGTATATGGAAGCGCAGGACATCTATGGCATGGATGCGTTTACTGCAAACATCGGTGCCGAAGCGATCCGCGAAATGCTGGCGGCAATTGATCTGGAAGCTGAAGCGGATCAACTGCGCGCCGATCTGAAAGAAGCCACGGGCGAATTGAAGCCTAAGAAGATCATCAAGCGTTTGAAGGTTGTGGAAAGCTTCCTTGAATCTGGCAACCGCCCGGAGTGGATGGTTCTGACCGTTATCCCGGTGATCCCACCAGAGTTGCGCCCGCTGGTGCCGCTGGATGGTGGCCGTTTTGCGACGTCTGACCTTAACGATCTGTATCGTCGTGTGATCAACCGTAATAACCGGCTCAAGCGTCTGATTGAACTGCGCGCGCCTGACATCATCGTGCGTAACGAAAAGCGGATGTTGCAGGAATCAGTCGATGCGTTGTTCGACAACGGCCGCCGTGGACGCGTGATTACGGGTGCCAACAAGCGTCCGCTGAAATCGCTTTCTGACATGTTGAAAGGCAAGCAAGGTCGCTTCCGCCAGAACCTTTTGGGCAAACGCGTCGACTTCTCTGGTCGTTCGGTGATTGTGACGGGTCCTGAACTCAAGCTGCACCAATGCGGTCTGCCGAAAAAGATGGCGCTCGAGCTGTTCAAGCCGTTCATCTACAGCCGTTTGGAGGCAAAAGGTCTGTCTTCAACAGTGAAGCAAGCCAAAAAGCTGGTCGAAAAAGAGCGTCCCGAGGTTTGGGATATCTTGGATGAAGTGATCCGCGAACACCCTGTCATGCTGAACCGTGCGCCAACGCTGCACCGTTTGGGCATTCAGGCGTTTGAACCGGTCCTGATCGAAGGTAAAGCCATTCAGCTGCACCCGCTGGTCTGTTCTGCTTTTAACGCTGACTTTGATGGCGACCAAATGGCGGTACACGTGCCGCTGTCGCTTGAGGCACAGCTTGAAGCACGCGTCTTGATGATGTCCACGAACAACGTTCTGTCGCCTGCAAACGGCGCGCCGATCATTGTTCCGTCGCAGGATATGATCTTGGGCCTGTATTACACCACGCTGGAACGCGATGGGCTGAAGGGCGAAGGCAAGGTCTTTGGCAATGTGGATGAAGTACAGCATGCACTGGACGCAGGTGAGGTGCATCTGCACTCCAAGGTTAAGGCGCGCATCAAACAGATTGACGCCGAAGGCAACGAGGTGATGATCCGCTTTGACACCACGCCGGGCCGTGTACGTCTGGGGGCATTGTTGCCGCTGAATGCCAAGGCACCGTTTGACCTGGTCAACCGTTTGCTGCGCAAGAAAGAAGTGCAGCAGATTATTGACACCGTTTACCGTTATTGCGGTCAGAAAGAGTCTGTCATCTTCTGTGACCAGATCATGACCATGGGTTTCCGCGAGGCGTTCAAGGCCGGTATTTCGTTCGGTAAGGACGACATGCTGATCCCTGATACCAAATGGCCGCTGGTTGATGAAACACGTGGCCAGGTGAAAGACTTTGAACAGCAGTACATGGATGGCCTGATCACTCAGGGCGAAAAGTACAACAAAGTTGTGGATGCTTGGTCCAAGTGTAACGACAAGGTCACCGACGCGATGATGGGGGCAATCTCTGCCAGCCACAAAGACGCAGATGGCTCTGAGCGTGAACCAAACTCGGTTTACATGATGGCCCACTCCGGTGCGCGTGGCTCGGTCACCCAGATGAAGCAGTTGGGCGGGATGCGCGGCCTGATGGCCAAACCGAACGGCGACATCATCGAGACACCGATCATCTCAAACTTTAAGGAAGGTCTGACCGTTCTTGAATACTTCAACTCTACCCACGGTGCCCGTAAGGGTCTGTCGGATACGGCGTTGAAAACGGCGAACTCCGGTTACCTGACACGCCGTCTGGTGGACGTGGCGCAGGATTGTATCGTGCGTCAGCATGACTGTGGGACTGAAACTGCGATCACTGCCGTTGCGGCCGTGAACGATGGTGAAGTTGTATCGTCACTGGCCGAGCGTTTGCTTGGTCGTGTGAACGCCGATGATATCCTGCGCCCCGGCACAGACGAAGTGTTGGTCCCCGCAGGCAGCATCATCGACGAACGCATGGCCGATCTGATCGACGAAGCCGCTGTTGCATCTGCGCGCATCCGTTCGCCATTGACGTGCGAGGCCGAAGAAGGCGTTTGCGCAATGTGCTACGGTCGTGACCTTGCACGCGGTACGCTGGTCAACCAAGGCGAAGCGGTGGGTATCATCGCGGCGCAGTCCATTGGTGAACCCGGTACACAGCTGACGATGCGGACGTTCCACATCGGCGGTGTTGCCCAAGGTGGCCAACAGTCGTTCCTTGAGGCAAGCCATTCTGGTAAGGTTGCCTTTGACAATGCGATGACCCTTGAGAATGCCGCAGGCGATATCATGGTCATGGGCCGGAACATGAAGCTGTCGATCATGGACGAAAACGGCGATGAACGGGCCAGCCACAAGGTCGGCTACGGTACCAAGCTGTTTGTTAAAGAAGGCGCGAACGTCGATCGTGGTGACAAGCTGTTTGAATGGGATCCATACACCCTGCCAATCATTGCTGAAAAGTCTGGCATGACCAAATTCGTCGACCTTGTGTCGGGGATCGCGGTGAAGGACGAGACCGATGATGCAACGGGCATGACCCAAAAGATCGTGATCGACTGGCGCGCGGCCCCAAAGGGCAACGAGCTGAAGCCGGAAGTGATCTTGGTCGGTGATGACGGCGAACCGGTACGCAACGATGCGGGCAACCCGATCACCTATGCGATGTCCGTTGACGCGGTTCTGTCCGTTGAGGATCAGACCGAGATCAAAGCGGGTGACATCATTGCGCGTATCCCGCGTGAAGGTGCCAAGACCAAGGATATCACCGGTGGTCTGCCGCGTGTGGCCGAACTCTTTGAGGCGCGCCGCCCCAAGGATCACGCCATCATCGCGGAAATCGACGGCTATGTGCGGTTCGGCAAGGACTACAAGAACAAACGCCGTATCGCGATTGAGTCCTCTGAAGACAGCGACGTGAAAGTCGAATACATGGTCCCAAAGGGCAAACACATCCCAGTTGCGGAAGGTGATTTTGTTCAAAAAGGCGATTACATCATGGACGGCAATCCAGCGCCGCATGACATCCTTGCGATTATGGGTGTTGAGGCATTGGCTGACTATATGATCGACGAGGTACAAGACGTGTACCGTCTGCAAGGTGTGAAGATTAACGACAAACACATCGAAGTCATCGTGCGTCAGATGCTGCAAAAGTGGGAGATCCAAGAGAGCGGAGACACCACGCTGCTGAAAGGCGAACACGTCGACAAGCAGGAGTTCGATCAGGCCAACGAAAAGGCGGTATCCAAAGGCGGCCGCGTTGCCAAGGGTGAACCTATTCTGCTGGGCATCACCAAGGCGTCGCTGCAAACGCGTAGCTTCATCTCTGCTGCGTCCTTCCAGGAAACCACGCGCGTGCTGACCGAAGCATCGGTTCAGGGCAAGCGGGACAAACTGGTTGGCCTCAAAGAGAACGTGATCGTGGGACGTCTGATCCCAGCCGGTACAGGTGGTGCGACCATGCAAATGCGCAAGGTGGCAACAGACCGCGACAACGTCGTGATCGAAGCGCGCCGCGAAGAGGCCGAGGAAGCCGCCCGTCTGGCAGCCCCTGCACCCAGCGACGATGTGGTGGGTGGCGACGTGTTCAACACCGTGATCATCGAGGAAGAAAGCCGCGATTGATCGCTGGCTGACAAAAAAAGACAAGGCCCCCACCGCAGATGCGATTGGGGGCCTTTTTTTTACCCATGCCACCTCATATGCTGTTCAAAATATTCGAGGCAAGGTGATGGCAGGGCGCTATAAAGTGCAGATCAAAGGGCTGGTGCGTTTTTCGTATCTGTCCGAAGGCGGGTTTGCCATGTCCGACCAAGGTCAGGATGCCGTGCGTGATGTCCTGTATGATCCTGCCCGGCTGGACCGCCGATTTCATATGTTTGAACATCTGGCGCTGCATTCGATCAAACGTCAGCGTAATGCGAATTTCAAAGTTGGGGTGCTGATCGGGGATAGTTTGCCTGATGCGGCGCGCACACGGTTGGAACAATTGGTTGAGGACGTCCCGCAAATTCAGATTATCTCGTTGCCGCCGTTGGTGCATTTCAACGCCATCAGGAACGCCTACGGTGCGATTGAGGATGAACCGGATGCAACCCACACCGCGACATTCCGGTTGGATGATGACGATGCGATGCACCGGATCACGACCAACCGGATCGAGAAACTGGCCGGGCCATTGTTATCGCTGCGTGATCCCAATACGCCCTTTGCGATCGCGTTTAACCGCGGCTTTTACCTCGATGTTGGCAACAAGGATGTGCCGATTTCAGAATGGTATGAAAAGACCCCGCTGGGTGTTGGTCTTGCGCTTGTCGCGCCTGTTGGCGATCCAGTTAATGTGTTCCGGCGCAACCATCGAAAGCTGGGCGAATATTACGATTGTATGACCGAGGTTGAACGCCCGATGTTCATCCGATCAGTGCATGTGGACAACGATTCCGGGGCGGCCCCCACAGGCCGACAAGGCGATCTGAGCCGCCGCGAGATCGCGCGGGTTTTGCGGGTTGGGTTTGGCAGGACCCTTGATGAACTAAAGGCGCTTTAGATGTCGCCAAATATGATCGGCGCATTGTTAATGATGGCGTCGATGGCCAGTTTCACATTGAATGACACGTTG
>TARA_R110002074_G_scaffold116180_1_pt1 | contig 15640 bp, 27 predicted proteins | sample TARA_R110002074 | Tara Oceans TARA_R110002074 (sample SAMEA4397215) | marine metagenome | biome: Polar Biome; feature: [MIX] marine epipelagic wind mixed layer (ENVO:01000061); material: water (ENVO:00002006), including particulate matter (ENVO:01000060) such as... | depth 10-100 m
TAAATTAGAATATCTATCCGATAAAATGTATGAGTCTTACATTGACTTAGACGAGTATAAAATGGTCAAAAGACTATGCGTGTCGTTTTTAGCCAGAACCAACAAAAGAAAATATTACAATGAAGACGAAACGTTTGAAATAAAGTGTGATACAAGCGTCTTGCAACAGATTTACCGAAATATTCGATACTATCTTTATAATGTCATTGCTGAATCAGTTGCTTTAACAGATGAATGGATAGAGTACAATATTGATGGCGTTACGGTTATAAATTCAGATGTAGATAAGATACAAAAATTCTTTGATGAGAATAAATACAAATACAAAATAACCGAGTGCCGAAAACTATCCGATGTCGAGTACTTGTATGGTAATAAAGTTCGGAGATTTAGAAACAGATAAAATTAGAATTATGAGCAATGAGAAATCGGCAAAAATAACAAAAAGCAATTTTAGTAACGAATGGACTAATCCGTCAGGAGGCACAACCTACTATTTTGATGTTGTTTTAGATAACAAAGACGCTGGAGCAATAGGTGTAACAAGTAAAGATTCAGAACGTGTAAAGGTTGGACAAAAAATAAAGTACACTATAAACGGAACGAAAATTAAAGTAGTTGATGTCTTTACGGAAGTGGCAAAACCAAAATACAATAACTACAAGGGTAAAAATAGTCAAGAGTCGTTTTTAGGATATGCCTGGTCGTATGCAAAAGATTTACATATAGCCGGAAAAACAATGAGCGACATTGAAGAACTTAACGAGATGGCGAGATATATATACAATGAAATTGGTAAAATGCTTAACGATGAATGAAAGAGATTACGAGTTAACTAAAACAGAGGAGAAACAAATAAGACAATTAGTTAACAGATGGATAAGAATGAAAGTAAAAAGAGATATAAAAAGATTATTTAAAACTAAAAGAAAAATCAATGCAACTACCAGATGAACTAATACTTGCACAACCAAGACAGGCTAAAATCGAACTACTAACGCATTTTGCAAAAAAGAAAGCGTTTTTGGAATGGGCACAAATAAGTACAGTATTATTAGATGCGCCTATTAGTAAAGGTGGTTTAGAGACAGATATTATTAAAGACATTTGGGATAAGTACAATTCCAAAGCAAAGAGCAAATCGAGTAATAACAAGTAAATTTTAAAAAAATGAGTACACTATTGAAAATCGGTATCAAAGACCGAAACGGGAAATACAAAAACTATATGGTTTCTGTATCAGACGAAGTTGACCAGTATGGAAACAACGTAGCAATGTATGTCGAACAAACTAAAGAGGAGCGTGAGGCAAAAGTCAAAAGGCAGTATGTTGGAAACGGCAGAGTAATTTGGACAGACGGTAAAATTGAAACCGCACCTAATCCAAACGCACCGAAAGAGGCAGGAATAGACATTGGAGAGCCAGAGCCGAAAACCGAAAACGTGTTAAGTGATATGACCACATCTACGCCAGAACCGAAAGATTATGAAGCGCCAAGTCAAGAACAACCTGACGACCTTCCTTTTTAATATTTAAATCTAATCAACTATAAGCCAGTAGTTTAGAGTGGTTCTTAACATAATCACTTTAAACTATTGGCTTTTTTGTGTTAAAATGTTAAATTTATCTATTTGATTTTCAAGCAGTTAAGTTGGTTATGAAAAAATAATTTACATTTTCCATTGCCGTTCTAAATACTCGTTGTATGTTTGTCCAACCAAAACGAATTAACAAACCCAAAAAAAACAGATATGAGAAATTTACAAGCAGTTTTAGATTATTTAAAAAACGAATTAAATTACGAACACGACCACTTGTTAGCGTTTGTTCTTGATACAAATGAAGAAATAATAAACGGTGTGAGTTATGTAAGCGGTGAGAATATTGCACTACCACACAATGATTATATGAAACTATCGGCTAATGTTCCACAAACAATAACTCAATAATTATGAGCAAATATAAAAACGAGTACTTCCCTAAAATTACATATTACGCAGAAAAAATCACACTTGCGTCTCTTGAGCAAGACCTGGTTGCAGTAAATAAATACACCGAAAAGTTGAATTACTTTCTCGGTAGGCAGAATAATATTAACGAGCAAAAAAAGTAAATTATGATACGAGCAAAAGAACACTATTCAGAACGTATAATAGACCTAACTGGGCCACAAGGCAACGCATTTTACCTTCTTGGTATAGCAAACAGTACTTCAAAGCAACTTGGACACACCAAAGAGGAGCGTGAAAAAATATTAAACGATATGAGAGAGGGAGATTACGAGCAACTAATACAAGTTTTCGACCATAATTTTGGAACTATATATACACTTGAAAGATGAGCGACACATTTGAGATTCACGGGTACACTATCGAGATGTACGTACATAATAAATTAAAAGGCAATTACGTGGTTGATAAACCGGACAGAAAGGTTTTAGGATACGGCGGTCGAACCACACATTTTCTTGAAACAGATGTCGAACTATCTAACAAGCGAGTTATAAAAGCCGGCACCAAAGTTATGAGTGAATGTTTTCCAATTTGCGGTCGAGCAAAAGTAAAACTGAACTGGCAAACTGACGCAACTAAATATACGAACGAGGCACTTTTAGACTTGCTTAAATCAAACGAGCAATTTAAGAATCTTATTGAGTGTAAATCTGAATGGAAAACCATAGTCGATTTCATATCAGGAAAACTAAAATTGAAAACAACAACTAATCAATTAAGTTATGTTCGTGCGTATTACTCAAACAAAATCAATTAAGATGAAAACAACTTATCCCCCAAAGCCGTGGCCAACTTTCAATGAGTGGGCAAAATGGATAGCGAAACAACAGAAACCACCTAAGGTGAAAAAAAAACCGAAAAAAAAACAACTTTAGCCATTGCCAATTAAAATGCTTGTTGTATGTTTGTGCAACATTAACGAATTAACAAACCCAAAAAAAATGATTATGCAGTATTCAGTAAGCGAATTAAAAGAGCAATTCAAAAAAGAATTTATTAAAGGCACCACAACGGATGCGAGAACAGAAATGAAAGATTATAGGTTTTCTACCGCTGATATGATAAAAGTGGACGAAGCACTAATCACCACCGCAGGAGGATATTATGTAGTACTCAATGAGGATGGCGAAAGATTATTTGACCCTATGTTTGAAGGAAATCAAGACTATCCTAATCGTTTGAACACGTTTAGTGTATATGAGTATGCGAAACAGAACGGCCACACCGAATTTAAAATATTCTGGCAAACGGACGGTCGATATTTTGAAACGTATGCTGATAAGCGTAATGGTCACAATGAGCCGTTAGCCGATGGAACAAGCACTTTGTTATTAAGAACCATTGCTTATACTGGAGTAGCATAACAATAATTTACCTTTAGGTAGAAAAAAAATCAAAAAATAATTGATAATAACCATTGCCGTTTAAAATAAGTGTTGTACGTTTGTGCAACAATCAATTCAAAAAAACAATAGTATGCAAAACGAAACTCAATCTTTAAGAAAACGCAAAACGCAAATGGCCAAAGAAGGCAAACGTGTAGTAGTAGGTAACGGTATGTACGATGAAACAAGCGTAATACTCCTTACAATAGTAACTCCAGGCAAACCTCATATAGCAATGATGTTACCCAAAGACCTGGGAGAGGAAATGGAAATGTTTGATATGCTGGGAGACAAAATAAATCAGTATATCTCAGAGGGTTTTTCAATCGATTATCGTTTAGATGAGGAGCCGATAATAATTTCAACAAATAATAAGTAATCAATTCAAATCTTTAAAAAAAATAGTATGCAAACCACACAAAAAAAATCAGTCGTGAAAACAGTAGTAAAAGTAACGCCAACTAAAAAGGCGAAAGCACCAGCAAAAGCGAAAGCGAAAGCGAGTGTTAAGAAAGATGAAACAGACCCGTTGGCAATCGCAGTAAAAAACGCAGTTGCAAAGAAAGAGGTCGTAGTCGAACCAACAGAGCCGGTTGTAGTCGTAGAGTCAACAGAGCCGATTAAAGAACCAGAATACGAGTTAACTCCCGTACAAGCGAATGTATCTCAACTTGATAAGGCAACGCAAAAAGAGGTTAAGCGAATACTCGAAGAAAACAAACTTGACTGGGACGTAAGGAAAGAAGACCTAATCGCAGTAAGTACGTTTACAGAAAACGGTAGCGAGGGAATACATTTACCAACACCTAATAGCGGTATATATAGAAACGATAACAATATTCATTTGGGTACAACCTCTAAGAAATATACGTGTTATCAGAACTCAGAACTTGTTGAGTGTATATACGAAGCCAGTAAAGCCGTAAATCTTCAAATTACCGGTGGTGGTTTCTGTTACGAGGGCTCAAGAGTTTATCTCGATTTGAAACTGGAAGATGTTTATGTTGGTAACTCTAAAATTAAGCGTAGTATAACTTGCTTAAACGCTCATAACGGTCGAGGTAGTGTTCAATTCGGAGCAACGTACACAATCATACACAAAACGGCAACCGGAACGAAGGCAAACAAGTTTACTAAAATCTTCGGTGATAACGGAAAATTCTATCACTATGCAAACGTTAGTAGTCGAGTTAAAAGCGCAATAGCCGGTCTGTTTGAGTCTCTTGCAAAAGAGGAGAAAACAATCGAGACTATGTTAGCAATGACCAAAGTAAAAGTTGATGAGAAACTATTACACGAAATCGTTAAGAAGTGTTTTAGAGTTGACTTGAATAACACAACGGGTAATGTAGCGACCAGAACGCTTAATAACATAACCGCAGTATCTCAAGTAATGACCCAGCAAATCAATAACGAGGAAGGTACGTTATGGGGGTTGTTCAACGGCATATTAGCAACAACGGCCAACAGAACGCCAAAGAATCAAAGCGAAGACGATTACGTAAAAGCAGGTCGTGGTAATCTTGTTAATATGAAAGCGTTTGATATTATTTCAAACTACTTACAGAGTCGAAAGTAAAAACGGCAAACTTTCAAAGGCGCACTTTAGCGAGTGTGCCTTTTTTTACGGAAAAAAAATCGTATGTCTAACAACCAGGATAAAAAACAATGTCTATGAAACGAACAGAGCAAGAATATAAAATAGCAATAGAAATGCTAATTGAGGCAATACATCATTCTCGCAACACAGATGTTTGGAGCCAGTCAACTGAAAATAAGTTTTATGAATGTATTACACACGCCAGAGAAGTTTTAAACGAGTCAACTGACCAATTAGCACACGAACTCGATTCTGAAAACTTAAAAGACGAGGCAGAGGATAAACACGATAGTAACACAACTACAATAGTTGAAGGAACTCCACCTCTTTCAGATACAGGTCAAGCAAGTTTGTTTGGAGATATTTCAAGCAAGAACTCTGACCCGCCGAAACAAGTAAAAGTAAAGAGTAAACAGATAGTTAAAAGCAACGTAGATAGAAGTGATATGCCGTTCGATGTTTCAGAAACAATAAACGATATAGAGAAAGACTTGAAACAGGACGTTAAAGACGGCTTAATAGATAATGATACGGCAGAGAAAGTAGTATCTATTGTAGATAATGAAAGTAAGTATTATCGATTTGAGGAAGGAGTTTTGTATGTGTTAAAACCGGAAGAAATGAATGTCGAGGTTACATCTAAATCTTTTTTCGCCAACTTGCTTAATCAAGAGTTTGACCAAAGTTTGAATGAGATAAATATAGAGCAGATGAAAATCGATTACAAAAATCACATTTTTAGAAGTTTATCCTACACCAATAAATACGGCATTAGATTCAATTTAGTTATTCGTAAATACGTAGAATTTTTAGAGCAATATGTCTTACAACAATAAAACGAACTTAGACTCGCTTTAGGCTTCACAGTAATTCAAGTTTTCAAATCAAATCAATAATGATAAACGATATAATTTCGATTAAACTAATGTCTGTAATATTCAAAGAGGCAAACATCAAAGTAAAACCGGCTACTCAAATGATATATCAAAGTGTACTAAATCATTGGTTTAGTCAGCAGGCAGAAAACGTGAGTAACTTATCGTTTTTTACTATGTTTAAAAAAGACCTTAAATACGAATCTTACAAGAGTCATTACGCTCAACTTGAGTCGGCAGGTTTAGTAACGCTATCTGAACACAAAGTAACTTTTTCAGACGTATGGTCAAAACACGTTCCTATTCATCGATTACACGAAGTAAAACACAAGTTGATATTAGCAGAGGAATGTAAAGAGGAAATATACAATAGTCATTCTTTAAGAGACTTAATGGGTATGAGATACAAGATTAACAGAAAGCAGTCTCAGGAACTCTTAAATATGTTCTTTGCAGAGCAGGGAACGATACAACAAACTTATAACAATATGGGAGCAGTAAAAAAACACTTTATATACTGGTCTCAAAATAATCTTGAGAAAGTTAAGTCTCAAGCCAATGTCAAATCTGCCGCTAAAATATTAGGCAAAAATTAAAAATTATGAGAGAAAAAAGAACAAAGATTGCAGATGAGAAATTTAAGACTAATAAAGACACTCGAAACAAGATGTGGTCTCTATACACAAAAGACGTAATTAACAAAGGGTTAAGAGACAAGATTTCGTTTGAGTTGTATTGCGGAAGATTATTGAGTCCTCAAGTTTACACACCAAATCAATTCAAGTAAAATGGCTGAAAAAAAAATCACTAAAAAAAGAACGTATGAAGGCGATATGGTGCCGTCTGACGACTCGATTGAGCAAGTTGTTTTGGGAACATTATTGGTTCATTCAGACTTAATTCATAGTTGGGTTCAGGACTTTAATGAAGAATTATTTTTTAATCACGAATGTCGTTCAGTTGCACAATGTATTATTGAGTTGTATCGTAAGAGCGAGGCTATTGATATGATAACCGTTGTTCAAATGGCTAAAACTCTTAAAAAGGACGATGTTGTCAAGCCGTATTTTGTTGCCGGTCTAACAAATAGAGTTGGCTCGTCAGCAAACTTTGACGAACACTTTAGAATACTCCAGCAATACGCTTTAAGACGAAATCTAATATTTCAATGTGGAAAGACTCTACAAACGGCTTATGACGACTCGGAGGATATTTTTGACCTTTATGCTGATACCTCAAATGGAATTGATAAGGCAATGAAAAAAGTCATTAACTATCAAATCGAAAAGGTTAATTCAATTCATAATGAAATACTTGACAAAGCATTGGAGTTGAGTATATCCGGTCATAAATCAGGTGTCGAATCTGGCTTAACAATGGTTGATAATTTAACCAACGGTTGGCAAGAAAGCGACTTGATAATACTTGCAGGAAGACCGAGTATGGGTAAAACCGCCGCCGCAATAACAATGACTATGTACCCCGCAATTCAACAGAACATTCCTATTGGTATTTTCTCTTTAGAAATGAGTAGTAGTCAATTAGTTTCTCGTATGCAAAGTATGTTGAGCGAGGTTAATGTCGGTAAAATTGTAAAGAAACAATTAACGGTTGAGGAGATAGAGCAAATAAGAGGAAAGGCAAACTATCTTGAAAAAGCACCTATTTACATTGATGACACTCCCAATCTTTCCTTGATGGCTTTAAAAGGCAAAAGTAGAAAGATGGTTAAGGAAAGCGGTGTTAAGTTAATCATCATTGATTATCTACAACTAATGAGGTCAGGTGTCAAGACTCAAAGTAGAGAACAGGAGATAGCCGAAATATCAAGAGGCTTAAAAGCCATTGCTAAAGAGTTGTCGGTTCCTATAATGGCTTTAAGTCAACTAAGCAGGGCGGTTGAGAACAGAGGAGGAGACCGAAAGCCAGTATTAAGTGATTTGAGAGAGTCCGGACAGATTGAGCAAGACGCAGATATGGTTATGTTTTGTTATCGACCGGAATATTATGACATTGATGAGTACGAGATTGACAACACGCAGTTTGAAACTAAAGGTTTGTTTATGTTGTTGATTGCAAAGCACCGTAACGGTGAGTTAGGAGAAATACCATTGACGTTTATACACGAACAAACCAAATTAACCAATCATAAATTTCCGTCTAATTCGTTTGACCATTCTGATTATAATAGTACATTTGTACAACAAAGAACTAATCAAGAAAACGAATTTAAGGACGACACACCTTTTTAATTTCTATAATGAAAGAAAAACCAAAAGAGTTTAATACACTTTTAAGCGACTCAAGACAACATCGTTCTGAACTAATGGCAGTATTTATTATTGAAGTTGTCAGAATGTATTGTGGCTTAGAAAAAGGTTTTGAAACAACACGTAGTAGACAGAGAGATATAGTTTTGGGTCGTCAAATGGCAATGTATATGATAAGACGTGAAACAAGTTTGAGTCTCAAAAACATAGGAAGACTATTTTGTAAAGACCACGCAACCATTTTACATTCTGTTACCGCTATCAAGAACTATCTTTTTTACGACAAGAAGATAAAAGAAAGCATAAAAGACATTCAAAAAATAGTAGACTTTAAGTCGGTTGCAATAAACGAAAACGCAGACTGGAAAAGAGACTATTATTATATCGATATGGATAACTTTTCATCTTTGAAGTTTGAGAGAACAGAGCAGTCGATTATAATGACTGGGTTTTCAGACGATGAAGTAGATGAGTTTAGTAAGATGTTTAAGCACTTTAAAGGAATAAGACATCATAACAAAACAGGTATGTATATACTTGAAAAGATTACAAAAAAAGAAGTAAATAATGGAAACTAAAAAAGAAAAAAAACCAAAAGAAAAATTGCATAGCAACAATATTAGAAAAATACTAAATAATATTGGAATGTCGCAACAAGAATTAGCAGACATATCGTTGGACGGAAATTCAGCACATTTGTCTCGAATTATAAACGGTCAAAGACGATGTATATCATTGCCTATCGCCATAAAAATATCAAACGCTTTAGGATTCCCGGTTGAGTCAGTTTTTCAACTTTACGCAGACGAAAATCCTGAAATAAATGAGTCATTAACTAATCAATTAAAAACAGAACAATGAAACGATTATGGAGAAGCATTTTGTCATTTTTTGGCGCACAAAAAAATGAAGTCGTAAAAACTAAAACAACTTTAGAAAAGACGATAGACGAAAAACCAACTTTATTTAAAGAACCTCTCGAATTAACAACCCAAAAAATTAAGGCAGACAAAATTTGTGAGTCCGCAGAAAAATATGTTATAAAAAAAACGTTTACACGTAGCGAGTCTTGGAATAGAGATAATTACACGTTCTACTCGAACAGAAACGGAAAGGCAATAGAGGTAACACTCAAAGAGGACTTTATGCTAACTAACTTGCTACACAATAGTCAAGAAACTAACGGAAAAGGCTGGATGAGTCCAACAGATTTAGGTCGTAAGTATGGTCGAATAGTAAAAAAGAAAAATCACTATAACGCAGGTCATTCACGTTCTTGTATGCAACGTCTACTTAAAATGAAGTTGGTTGTTGTTAACAAAGCAGGACATTATCAAATTGTAAAATGAGCGTAATTCAATTTAGCGTCATTTTGTTAGAGTTGGCGCAATGGGCATTACTAATTTATTTTGCTTGGAGATTTACAATAGTAAAAGGAGCGGTACAAAAAATATATAGACGAATCAATAAAATACAGAATGAAAAAAAAGATAGAAACCGGGAACGGAGAAGTTGCAAAAACAAAGAGTGTTGCAAAAACAAAAAAGAACGAGCAAATAAGCGTAGAGTATCGTAAAGATACATTTGCAGAATATTTAGGTTCAGACGCTATTGCGGCGAGTGATTGCAAGAAATTTCTTGAGTCGCCACGTAAGTTTTATTACGAGCGAAACAACCCTAAAGAAGACGACCCAGACAAAAGACACTTTGCAATAGGTTCGGCAACGCACGAACTTACTATGGAGCCTGAGTATTTTTACGAGAATTACGCAGTATCTAAAAAGTTTGATAAAAGAACAAAGGCAGGAAAAGAAGCGTATAACGAGTTTGCTGAACTAAACAAGAATAAAGTAATTATCAATGAGGTCGAAATGGCTATGATAAAAGAAATGTCTGTAAACGCTAAACTCAACAAAACGTTTTTAGAGTTTTTAGAAGATTCAATATGTGAAGTTTCTTGTTATACTAAAGACCCAGAAACCGGATTGCATATTCGTATGAGACCCGATATGTTGCCTCAAAGTAGAAATACGATAGTTGATATTAAGACGTGTAGAAGTGGTAGTCCCAAAGGTTTTAAAAAAGACTGTTATAGTTATGGATACTCTTTGTCAGCCGCTTATTATACGCATTTTTTAAAGCGAGAAAATTATGTTTTTGCCGCTCTTGAAAGTCAAGCGCCTTATCAAACGTCTTTATATGCTTTAGATGATGAAATGATGGACTTTGGTAGATACCAATTTCGTATGGCTTTAGACTTGTTAAAGTGGAGTTTTGATAACAACTATTGGTGCGATTATGTAGAGTTTGAAATACTAAAGGAATGCTATCTACTGGACGACCTGGGAGACTTTTTTAATACGTTAGAAAAATCGGAACTTATTCAAATTTTGTAGTCAATTTGTAAATAAAAAATTGTATATTTATACAATAATTAAAAGATAAAATAGTATGTTAAAAACCACACCAGTTACGGCTAATCGGCCCACAACAGATTTAGTAAATTTCAAAGTAAATTTAAGTAAATACACAGAAACAATTACACGACTTTTAGGTCGTAAATACGGCATAACTCAAGACGAGTTTATGGTAAAAGTAATCAACGCAGTAAAGAAAAACCCAGACTTGTTAAAGTGTACACCGGTGTCTTTGTTTGGAAGCATAATGTACTTTGCAGAAATTGGTCTTCCGTTTAACACTCCTGAAGGTTTCGGATATATTTTACCGTATAGAAATGGTCAGAATACAGACGCTACTCCTATAATCGGCTATCGTGGTCTTATAGAAATGGCTTATAGAAACCCTAAAATGAAATCTTTACGTATTCAGTCAGTATATGAGAACGATTCTTTTGAATATGAGTACGGAACTGATGAGTACATAAAGCATAAACCGGCAACAGACAAAAGAGGTGCTTTAACGCACGTTTACGCTATTGCTAAAATGGAAGGAATAGACCCTTTATTTGTAGTTATTCATAAAGACGAATTAAACAAAATTCAAAAGTTAAGCAAAAGTGGTACGAGTAAGTATTCGCCTTACAATAACGGAACAGATGTCTTTAATATTATGCAGTCTAAAGTTGCTATTAAACAACTATTTAAAACGTTACCAAAAACTAACAATGAAAGTTTAATGATGGCGTTAGAAAACGACAACGCATTTGATTACAAAAAAGGAGTTAAGATTGAAGCGAAAAAAGACGGTTTTGAAATAACGGAAAACGCTGAAAGTGAGCAAAACGCATTAGAGCAAGTACAAATGCCGAAGATAGAGATTAAAGAGAGCAAAGAACACGCTGATATGAGAGAGTCAAGTAAAAATTAGAGCAATGGGAGTAATTAAGTTAAAAAACGAGATTATCAATGACGAATACACAGAGTATGTATTTGATAATTTTGATATTCAAAACAGAGAAGCGACAAACGTAGAGATTCCAATGAACTTTGCAGATTGCAAAACTTTTGAATGGAATATAGGAGTTATTTATGGAGGTAGCGGAACAGGAAAGACGACATTGCTCAAGCAGTTTGGTCAAATAACTAAAAGCAACTTTGACGATAAAAAAGCACTTATTAGTAATTTTGACTGGTTAGACCCAAAATCGGCAACGTTTTTACTTACCGCTATGGGATTGGGTAGTATTCCCACTTGGTTGAGACCGTTTCATACTTTAAGTAACGGAGAGCAATACAGAGCAGAACTGGCTTACAAGGTTGCTAAAGCAAAAGATGGAGATTGTGTTCTTATAGATGAGTACACGTCTGTTGTTGATAGAGACGTAGCAAAATCAATGTCTAACGCACTTCAAAAGTATATTAGACGAGAAAATAAAAAGATAATTCTTGCGTCTTGTCATTTTGATATTATGGAATGGCTTAATCCAGACTGGACATATTCACCTACAATAGGGCGGGTCGAGAGACACGCCTGTCTTCGGCGAACAAGGCCAGACATCAACGTTCAGATATTCAGATGTAGATATGAAACTTGGAAGTTATTCAAGCAACATCATTATTTAACCGAAGACTTAAACAAGTGTGCTGAAACTTTTTTAGTTGAAATGAACGGTCAATATATTGGTTTCTTTGGTATTTTGCCTTTTCCAGGTGTTGGAGACCCAAAAACTCGCAGATTAAGTCGTATGGTTATTTTGCCTGACTTTCAAGGTTTAGGCATTGGAACCAAAGTGTTTAATTATCTTTGCTCTTTGTATATGGCGGAAGGACATCAAATGTATGTTCGTACTGTATCTCCAGGCTTAGGAAAGTTTATGGAGAAAAATGAAAATTGGCTGGCAACGTCTTCAAATGGAAAAATTCCTGGCGCAGACACATCAGGACGTAAGTTAATGTTAAGACCCGGATATAGTTACAAGTACATAGGAATTACATCGACAGACGATACGTCAATAATTAGAATGAACGCAAGTGCTTGGAAAGATGTTGCACAGAATCAAGCCTCTTTGTTTTGAAAGAGTTGTTTGACGATAGCGTCTTAGTTGTGTTTACATTCATTATCGTTTTGTGGCTTGTAACGTCTATTTTAGAGCGAAAGGAGAACGATAAATGAAAAAACACACGAAGATATATTTAAAGTATTTTGACTACGGAGAACAAGATTTTATTGGTTGTGAAATTTGCTCACGTAGAGCAGTAGATATACATCATATAGAAGCAAGAGGAATGGGAGGTAGCAAAACAAAAGACTACATTGAAAATTTATCTGCGTTATGTAGAGAATGTCATATAAAGGCAGAAACCCAGCCATCGTTTAATGAGAAAGTTAAACAGATACACTTAAAACTGATAAATAGCAACTTATGAAAACACTCAATAGTTTAGCCGACCTTAAATACGGCAAAATGAATTTAGAAGACATAGAGTTTATAGAAAAAACAAGACCTCAAATAGATGAGATTTTATGGAACTTTCTGTCTCAACCATACCCAGACTCAAGAGAAACGAGTAAAGAGATTGACTTAATTAAGAATAAGCAAGACACATACTCTAAAAACAAATTCAAATTAACGTTCTGTAAAGACGCAGACGAAGACTTACATCACACGCTAACAAATCTATTTCAAACAATAGGCATAGAAGTAGATGAAAGTTTTTTTAAGATAGACAAGGTTTTAGGTTACATAATAGTTAAGTTAAAACAACACTATAATCGACCTCGACCGTATCAATTTGCCTACTATTCAGAACAAAATTTTCACCCGTTTGAAACCATTACAGGAAACTCTCCCTCGTATCCAAGTGGTCACGCTTTGCAAGGGTACTTTTTGTGTTCTTTGTTGGCTAAAAAATATCCTCAACACAAAACAAGACTTGATTTGTTTGCTGAAATGATTGCTGAAAGCAGAGTTGCTTTAGGCGTTCATTATCCAAGCGACAATGCGTTTTCTAAAGAGATAAGTAATAAACTAATGCAACACGAAAAAACACTATGGCAGAACGTAAAAGACAGAGTATAGGTTCATATTACGTAAACGAGGGTAAAAGCGTTGAAATAAAAGAGCAAGAAATCTATGTATTAGACACTACACGAAAGTATTATATGTTTGATGTTTGTCCAGTTGCCGCACCAAGAATGACTCAAAGTGATAGATGGAAAATAAACCCAGAACACCCAGACATAAATAAACGCCAAAGGCCCGTTGTTACTAAATATTGGTCGTATAAAAATATTTTAATACTACAAAAAAACTTAATGAATTACGAGGTTAAAAGCATACTTGACGTATTGTTTTTAATTCCTATGCCAAAGTCCTGGTCTATTAAGAAAAAAGAACAAATGAATGGTCTTCCTTGTAAAGTTCGTCCAGACACAGATAATCTAATGAAAGCAATTAAGGACACGTTTTGCAAAGAAGACTCTCATATTTGGAGAGAAACAGCCGAAAAACGATGGGCCTATGCAGGTTCAGTAATAATATTTGAATGAAAAGAAAAGGATTAAGATACTATTTAGTTAACTATATTCCGTTTTATTACGAAATAGATAGATATATTAAGACACAGGTGCTAAAATATATGAAAAAAAGACTGTTAGCAAGAACAAAAACTAAACATCGTCAGGAAGTTTAAGCAACTGACTCATCGTTTTGTTACCTTTTCTTTTTTTCTTTGGTTTGTTTTTTCTACGTATATCTATTACTTTTTTCAGTTTTAAAACTGTTACGCCAGTTATTCCTAACGCTATAAAAGTTATTATGGCAACTTTGGTTTTCTTAGAAATCTTCATAATTCTCAATAAAAGTCATATATAATTGTGGCTATTCTTTACGTTTGTACAGACATACAAGTATTTAAAATAGTAGCGTATTCAGAATATTTGAATTATATTTGTACCAGCCGTAATGAATTAAGTTAAATGACAAAGATAACTGGAAATAAAACAAACAACGGAAAACGAGGAGGAAATCTATTAGGAAAACCTCACGATGACATTCAAGGTCGTCCAGTTGGTGGTATAAAAGCACTCGTTACTGACAACAATAATCAGCCTGTTGAATTAGAGGGCGGAGAAGTCATAATCAACAAAGCGGCAAGCAAAAAGCACTGGAAAGAATTATCACGTATCAATCAATCAGCAGGAAACGGCGTTCCTATTGGTCCACCATTAGACCCGCACGAATCTGACCCAGACGAATACAAGGCAGGTGGTAAAATTGAGTTCAATCCGAATCAAGTTCCGAATAAGTGGATATTAAAGTACGCTGAAAACATTAAAGCGAATCACAAAGACATTTGGGACCTTGGAGGAAATATATTTGGAAACGAAGCGTTTACTAATCTTAAAAGAGTTGCTGACAGAGGTTATTGGCTTGATAGCGAAAAATGGATGATGATAAAATGGCGTTCGTATGTCGCACGTCATAAAAAAGATTTTCGTATTGCTGGAGTAATTGCTATGCTTAAATGGGTAGATAAGGTTGACAAGGGTTGGCCATATATGAAACAACTTATTGAAGCAGAAATCAAAAAAAGAAGCAATAAAAAGAAGTTAGGTGGTAAAACATCGAAAAAAGATGAGATAGAGTGTTATAGTTGCTCTTGGTCTTGGGACAAAGCAGATGGCGGAGACGATATGTACGTATGTCATAACTGCGGAGAAGACAACGAACACAAATACAAAAAGGGTGGTAAAACTCATAAAGAGAAGTATAATACAAAATACAATCATTCAAAAGGAGACTCTCACTCATTAAAAGACATATCGAAAGAAACAGGGGTCGGTATGAAAGGCATTCAGCAAATCTATAATAAGGGTATTGGTGCTTATAAAACCAATCCGTCAAGCGTTAGAGACAATGTTAAGTCAAAAGAGCAATGGGCTCAGGCAAGAGTTTATTCAGCAGTAACGGGCGGAAAAGCGGCAAAAGTAGACGCAAAAGAACTTAAAATGGAAACAGGAGGAAACATAACCGTAAATGGAGACGAATACGAAGTCGGAGACGAAGGTCGTTGGAACGGAAATAAAGTCTTGAAT
>TARA_R110002074_G_scaffold158619_5_pt1 | contig 15589 bp, 11 predicted proteins | sample TARA_R110002074 | Tara Oceans TARA_R110002074 (sample SAMEA4397215) | marine metagenome | biome: Polar Biome; feature: [MIX] marine epipelagic wind mixed layer (ENVO:01000061); material: water (ENVO:00002006), including particulate matter (ENVO:01000060) such as... | depth 10-100 m
AAAATCTTGATAATGGAATTAAACTCATGCAAAGGGTTCTTATAGATGATCAACTTAGAGTTAGATCAACTGTAATTTCTAACTCTAATTCTTCTAATCAAATACTAGGTAGAGTTAGTTAATGGCTGATAATCTAGGCTCCTTTAAAGTATTTGCAGAGGGTGGTTTAAACCTCAATCGTGATGTTCTTTCCCAAGGGGAGAAATCACCAGGATCTGCTGTATCTTTAATTAACTATGAACCTGCCAACACTGGTGGGTATAGGCGTGTCAGTGGTTTTACTAACTCTTTTGGTACAGTCCCAGGAACAGGAAGCGTTCTAGGTGTAGCTGTTGCTAATGGAATTAACGAGGGTGTCTTAGCTGCTCGTAAACCTAGCAGTGGTTACAACTACTTACACAAATGGAACAGTAGTTCCAGTGCTTGGGATGCAGTCACTACCGCTGGTAACCCAACCATGAATGGTGTAACTAAAGTAAGATTTACTAGAATTAACTTTGGAAGCCCAAAGGTTGTCTTAACAGATGGAATTAATCCTGCAGCTACTTACGATGGTACAACCTACACTGCCTTAACACACGCAAGTGCTCCTGATGATCCAAAGTTTTCAGCAGTATTTCAAAACCACCTATTCTTAGCTGGTGATCCTAACGAAAATACAAACCTTTACTTTAGTGCTCCTTACAATGAGGTAGACTTTAATACAGGTAACGGAGCAGGAGTTTTTAACGTAGGTTTTCCTATCGTTGCCATTAAGCCATTCCGTGACGCTCTCTTTATATTTGGAACTAATAATATAAAAAGACTTGTGGGAAACAATCAAAACGATTTTGTTCTGCAGCATGTTACAGACGATCTTGGATGTCTAGCTTCTGACAGTGTAGTTGAACTAGCTGGAGACTTACTTTTTTTATCCCAAGATGGTATTAGACCTATATCTGGTACAGACAAGATAGGTGATGTAAATCTTCAAACACTTACTAAAAACATTCAGTCTTTATTTACCGCTGTTATTCTAGAAGAAGACTTAGATAAACTTTCTTCTGTAATAGTACGGAGTAAGTCACAGTTTAGAATGTTCTACGATGTAGAAAATGCCAATGGTCTTCTTGGTGGACTTAGACTTAACGAACAAGGTATTGGTTTTGAGTTTGGGCAACTACTTGGTATAGAAGTAACATGCGCTGACAGTGGTTACATAGGTCAATTTGAGTTTGTACTCCACGGGGACAAAAGTGGAAAAGTACACAGACAAGAACAAGGCAATGATTTTGGTGGTGGAAATATAGTTAGCATATATCAAACACCATTTTTACATATGCAAGATCCAGAGCAACGTAAGATTATTCATACCGTTGCTACTTACCTTAGATCAGAAGGTGATAACGAAATCATAATGTCTGTTATTTATGACTATGATGATACCACTATTCTTAATCCAACTAACTTTACTTTGACCAATGAAGGCGCAGCAGCCTTTTATAATGAAGCTATTTACAATGAGTCTTCTACAATATGGAGTGGTAACCCTTCTCCTGTTAAAAGGACTAATGTTTCAGGATCAGGAAAGTCAGTTTCTTTTAGATACGTAACAAATGACACAAGAGCTTCACACAGTGTACAAGGAATTGTTGTGACGTTTGCGGTTGGGGATAGATTATAATGGCAGGTTATACAAGACAGAGTGCAGGCGATATCGTTGCAGGAGCAGTTGTTAAAGCAGCGCCAGTTGATAATGAATTTCAACAAGTACTAGCAGCTTTTGCTACAAGCACAGGACACAAACACAATAACGCTACAGGCGAAGGTGGCTATGTACCTTTAATTGCTGATGCGGATGGGTTAAACAAAGTAGTAGTTGATACCTCAAACAACCGTGTTGGTATCTTTACTGAAGTCTCTTCAGCTGCTGTTGAACAAGTTAGATTTCAAGATGGGGCAATACTTCCTGTCACTACAAATGATATAAATCTTGGTTCTGGTACTTACAAGTTTAAAGATGCTTTCATAAATGGTAATGCTACCGTTGGTGGTACTTTTGGTGCGACAGGTAACTCCTCCTTTGGAGCTACACTTTGTATTGTAGGTGTTTCGACACACGTTGGTAAGGTTTGTGCTGCTGATGTTAAAGCAACAGGTACCTCTACTCTTTCTACTGTAGACATTGGTGCAGGTAACATTGATGGCACTGTAATTGGCGCTAGTGCTGTTGCAGCAGGTAGCTTCAGTACTTTGAGTACTACAGGTCAAGGTACCTTTGCTACAGCAGACATTAATGGCGGTACTGCAGACAACATGGTTATTGGTGGCGCTACCCCTGCTGCAATGACAGGCACAACAATTACAGCTAACACCTGCTTTGTAGGTGCTTTAACTGGAAACGTGACAGGTAATATAGGTGGTAACGTCACAGGTAATGCTGTTGGTTGTCACACAGGACACTTTGATGGAATTATAGGGGCTTCTACTCCTGCTGCTGCCACAGGTACAACTATTACAGCTAATACTTGTTTTGTTGGAGCCTTAGTTGGTAATGTAACAGGTAATGTAGGCGGTAACCTTACAGGTAACGTAACAGGTAATATAGGTTCTACAGGGACTTCTACTTTCTGTGATATTAATATGTCAGGCACTGCAGGTCTAGACATGGGATCTGCTAAGATAACTAGTGTAGGTGCGCCCAGCGCCTCTACTGATGTAAGTACAAAAGGTTACGTTGATACAGCCCTATCTAATCTTATTGGTGATGCAGGCGCTGGGCTAGACACTTTAGGTGAACTAGCTGACGCTCTTAACGATGACGATGATTTTTCAGCAACAGTCACAAATAGCATAGCTACCAAAATGCCTTTGGCTGGTGGTACATTCTCAGGCGATGTAACTCTTGGTTCTCAGAAAATTACTTCTAGTGCTAATCCAGCTACAAACGATACACTAACACGCAAGGCTTACGTAGACGCACAAGACGCTACTAAGCTAAACCTCTCTGGTGGTACCATGAGTGGTGCTATTGCTATGGGTACTGCTAAAATAACTGGATTAGGTGATCCAGGTGCAGCACAAGATGCAAGTACAAAAGCTTACACTGATACTCAGAGAGATACTAGACTAGCTACAGGTGGTGGCACTATGTCTGGTACGTTAAACATGGGTTCTCAAAAGATCACCACTACATATACTCCTCAAAATGCTGCTGATTTAACAACTAAAACATATGTTGATGGAGTACTTGGAAGTGCAACTGCAGCTGCATCTAGCGCAACTGCTGCTAGTAACTCAGCTTCTGCTGCAGCATCTAGTGCAACTGCAGCATCTAACTCAGCTTCTGCTGCTTCTACTTCAGCGACAAACGCTGCTGCATCTTATGATGCTTTTGATGATAGGTACTTAGGCAATAAATCTTCAGACCCGTCACAAGACAATGACGGTAATTCCCTTTTAACAGGTGCATTGTATTGGAACACAAATAGTAACGCTTTAAAAGTTTACACAGGATCAGCTTGGGCTTCAGCTGCCTTTACCCTTGGCGATGCTTTAACAGATATTGTTTCTGATACTTCACCACAACTTGGTGGAAATTTAGATGGTAACTCTAAATGTATTACTGGTGCTGCTAATATATGCGCTACAAATTTTTACGGTGCTTTTACTGGTAACGTAACTGGTTGTGTATCTACTCTTGGAAATCATGACACAGCTGACTTATCTGAAGGAAGTAACCTCTACTACACAGACGCTAGAGTTAATAGCCATCTTTCAGGTGGAACAGGCGTAACGTACAACGATGGTGCAATTTCTATTGGACAGTCTGTAGCGACTAATGGAAATCCTACTTTTGCCTCAGTATGTGTAGCAGCTAATCCAACCACCTCCTGCCAACTTGCGACAAAAGAGTACGTTGACACGATAGCTGCAGCAGGTCTGCACTACCATGAGCCAGTTCGTGTTCAAACAACAGGTAACTTAGCAGCTGGATACTCTAACGGTTCATCAGGCGTAGGGGCTACCCTTACAAACTCAGGAACACAAGCTGCTGTTGCTATTGATGGTGTTACCCTTGACGTTAATGATCGTGTTCTTGTTTCATCACAAACAAACGCTGCTCATAACGGTGTTTATAAAGTTACTACTGCAGGGAATGGATCAACTAACTGGGTTCTTACTCGTTCGACAGATACAGATAGTTATGGCCCTTCTGATCAAGATGCATTTGGTCAAGGTGACGCATTCTTTATCTCACAGGGTACTGTTAACGCAGGCCACTTAGATGTTATGAATGTTGCGGGTACAATTACCTTTGGAACAACTAACATTACTTTTGCAGAAGTTGCAGAAGCAAGTATCTATTCTGCAGGAAATGGTTTAAGCTTAACTGGTACCTCCTTTGCAGTAGGAGCAGGAACTGGTGTTACAGTTAACTCAGGTAATGTTGCTATTGGTCAAGCAGTAGAAACAAACAGTAACGTACAGTTTAACCAAGTTACTGCTGCCTTAGTTGGTAATGCTTCAACTGCTTCTACTCTAGCAAGTAGCCGTAATATTGCTCTTACAGGGGCTGTTACAGGTACTGTTGGCTTTAATGGGGCAGGTGATGTAAGCATAACTACAACAGCTACGTCTGACCCTCAATTAACTATTAATGGGGATGCATCTGGTACAGCAACATTTACTAATCTTGGTAATGCTACTCTTACCCTTGCTATAGCAGATGATAGCCATAACCACACAGTAGCTAATGTCGATGGACTAGCTACTTGTTTATCAGGTAAGGCAGCAATAGCTGGTGTAGCTACTCAAAACTTTAGTGCAAAGTGTGTTACTGGCGCAAATTGTATAATAGCTCCTGTTATTTGTGGCACATCTAGCGTCATAGCTCCTGACATCAATGCAACGTCTGATTGCAGATGTAAGAGTAACATAGTTACAGTTGAGAACGCTTACTGCAAGTTAAATCAAATACGTGGGGTTAACTACAACTGGAAAGACTCAGGTAAATACACAATAGGTGTTATTGCACAAGAAGTAGAAGAAGTTCTTCCAGAACTTGTAACTACAGATGACGATGGCATGAAGGCAGTAAACTACAACGGCATCGTAGGTGTTTTAGTTGAAACAGTAAAATGCCTTCAAAGCAAAGTAGAGGAACTAGAGAATGTCTCTAAAGGTTAGTGGCACAGACATAATAGACAATAGCAAGAATATACCATCAGGTACTCCATCAGTACAGGGTACTATAGTTACTGCTACAGTTCTTACGGCACCTGCAGGTAACACTGCAGGTAGACCTGCTTCCCCAAACACAGGTCACATCTACTTTGATACAGATGAAGGTACGTTAGTAGCTTACAACGGAACTGAATGGGCTTAATTCACGATAGTCTTAGGACGGAGAATATAAATGGCGTATAAGATTAATGGGACCACAGTAGTAGACAACAGCAGGAACGTAACTGCTTGTTGTGTTACTTCTTGCTGTATTACAGCTACTACCAGAATGGACGCACCAAGTGGTAACACAGCCAGTAGACCAGGATCTCCTGCTACTGGCTCTATTTATTTTGACACAGATGAAGGTTCTCTTGTGGCTTACGATGGTTCAGCTTGGTCTTCTGTTGGTGGGTCCACTAGCTTAATGAACGTAAACGAGTTTTCTACTGGAAGTAATAGGGGTGTTTCAGGTTGTATTTATAATAATGCTGAATGCTGTGCTAGTGCTGTTTATGAGCTTGGCTATAATAACTCCACTATCCTTTTCTTTTACAGTAAAAAACAAACATGTGACCACCCTAACACAACAGGCGGTGGTGACGCAGGGTTTAGTGTTAAAAACGGACTAACAGGAGAGATATCTAGTATATCAGGAAGTATTGGTAATTCCTCTACTACATATTGCTGTGGTGCGATTCTTATGAATGACCAAATGATGAGGGTTTGTGGTGTCGTAGATGAAGATCCAAGGGCTACTGTTCCTATTTTTAGACACGTTGCCTGTTGCAACTCGATTGGTTTTTTAGATTCAACAGGTTATATGAAAATGAGGTGTACGGGTCAGATAAGTTTTCAGTGTGGTGGAGATATAGGTGCTTCCTGGAACTATGCAAGAGCAGCTATATTTAGGCAGTATGGAAAAATTAACAACGAATGTATGTGTGGTGTAATGACAAATGGTGATTCGTGCTGTGGGGTAACTATTGCAATAAACCATACGCAAATTGCTAATGAAACATGTGGGCATTGCAACTTTTTGGATGCAACTTTTGGGTATAAACCTTGTTACTTTTACTCAACAGCAACATGTGCTGCTTCTGCTCAATCACCAATTAGGTTCCAAAGAATGTGCGGTTCTTCGATTTGCTGTGGAAGCAGGCGAAACGCTGTTGCTATTGATTGGGCTAATAAAGTTTTTTGGACAGTATCTGGTGTGGGAAATGCCGTAAATTCATGCGCACATTGTGCCCAAATTGTAAAATGGTGCATCTGTGATAAAGGGCACCCTAACTGCCAGTCTTGTTGGTGTATGCACCACACACCTATGTGCCGCCTTTTTACATGTAAGTTGAACTGTGCAGCAAATCACGAACCTTCAACATGCTTCTCGTATGGAAGAGCTAAGTTACAAGGTTGCAGAATATACGTTCCTGTTGACTGCGCAATGTGCGTATGCGGTCTTTTCTGGTCTTTTCCTACTACTGCAAACTCAGGTGCAAGTGCCTCTTGTGTTTATGGTCTGAGGCTTTGGAGATGCCAATCATCGCAGGGAAGAAATTTTGGCATACCACTAGGTATTCATCACGATACCACTGGAAGACTACGAATGTTTTTTGCGTGGAAAATGCAGGGTATGGTTAATAATACTGGTAACGTACTGTGTTCTGAACAAGGCGTAACTGAGTTTGTGTGGAACTCCTCAGACGATGTTAGAAACCATAGAATTACTAACGCATATGAGTACACACCAGCGCGTCATTGCATGTGTCCTGGCACCCAAGGTGGAAACAATTTTTGTATCTGCAGAAGAGCACTAGTAAACGAGTTTAAAGGTAGTGCTTGGCTTAGGTGTAATAATTCTTTAGTAGGTTACAATAACCTAACTGGTAAAAGAAGTATTACTTACTTTTCGTATGGCTGTGCTGCCAGTGCTGGTCAAAGGATGATTACTTCTTTTATAACTGATGAGCCTGCATTTGATTGGCAGTCAGGAGCTTGCTGCATTATGCCTGACGGTACCTTTAACATGACCAACTACATGATGCTTTGTAGTCGCTATACTTGTAGAACAAGACAGTGTCTTGACGGTGTTCTTCCTAATAATGGTTATTCTTGGGGTTTTCACGCGGAGGGTTGCGGTGCAGTAGCGAATTGCTCTGTAGCTCAAATGGCGTGTTCAAACTGTGGAGGGTTTCCACTTTGCGCTGGCTTCTGTACAGGGAATGACATGAATGTGGTTCGTAACTGTATGCATTACAATTCATATCTTGCCTTGGACAATATTGCCAATATCAGGCCAGGTACTTGGTCAATGTGTTCTCTTAGTTGGTAGTGGGTCAACTGCTTTAAACTTTAAAATAAAGGTATTGAAGTTAGTTCTAATAAGTACTAAAATAATCACCAAAACCCGTGAGGTTTTGTAAAGATAATAATAATAAGAAAGAATATACATGAAAACTGTCTTTATGATTGATGGTGGTGCAGGGCGAGCTTTAGCTGCCATTCCTGCTCTGCTAAAATATAATAAGAGTAATCCAAACTTTCAGATAATAGTACACGGTTGGGATAATCTTTTTTGGGGTATCCCTGAGTTACATGATAAAGTTTTTAACCCAGACCAAAAGGGTGCCTTTGATCAATTTTTTATGGATGCTGATAAAGTTCTTTCCCCAGAGCCTTACAGAGTACCTGGGTACTACAAACAGGAAAAGTCTTTAGCTGAAGCGTTTGACTATTTGATCAATGAAACAGATGATCACTCTGATCTTAGTTTACCAGTTATTAAAACAAATAAGAACGAAGAGTTACAAGCGGCTAACTTTATACGGGAAACAAAGCAGCAGCAGCAAAAACAAAAAACTATTGTTATACAGCCTTTTGGTAGGTCAATGGAGAAACCTCAAGAAAAGGTAATACTTGATCAATCCTCTCGTTCTATTAACCCTGACACCTACCTTAAGTTAGTTAAAAAGTTATCAGCAAAATACAACTTAATACTCTTTGCTGAAAAGAACTTTTGGATAGAAGAAGATACTTACACTATGAAGCCAGAGGCTGACCTTAGAATGTGGTCTGCTTTTATAGATGCTTCAGATTACTTTATTGGTTGTGACTCTGTAGGCCAGCATATGGCAAGAGCTTTAAATAAACCAGGAACAGTTATTATTGGTTCTACTTTCCCCATAAACACTTCGTACCCTAATTATTTTAATATAATAGAAAAGGATGTTCCTAAAGTTTACTCACCTATTCGTATATCAGGCTTAGAAAGTCACTTAGCAGATCGTGTCAATGAGATTACTGTTGAGTTTACAGACGAAGAAATTAATGGTATATATGCTAGTATCGTAAAAGATATAGAAAAAAAGGTGAAATAGATGAATATTTTAGGAATTAACCCAGGACATAATGGTTCTGTTGCTCTTTTAATTGATGGTAAGTTAGAGTTCTATATTGAAGAAGAACGACTGTCACGTAGTAAGTATGATGGTAACCCTTTTATGGGTATACTTGAAGGACTAAAGCATGGTATAGACGTTTTGGCTTTAGGTGGTACGAGTAATGACCTTCCTCAACTACCTTGGACTGGAGAAGACCCTTACACGGCTCTAGTTCGTAAACATAGCCCTAATGTAAAAGTTATGAAGGCAGGCCATGCTCATCACGTTGGTCATGCTGCCTCTGCCTTTTACAACTCAGGTTTTGAAGAGGCTGTTGCTGTTGTAGTAGATGGTTCAGGATCTAGAGAAGAAATTAAAGTAAACCAAGAAGGTGCTACAAACCCTGGGTTTGAGACTGAAAGTATCTTTGAGTGTGACTACGAAGAAGGTATTAAATCTATATTTCGTTCGTTTGGCGGTAACCCTGATACACAGCGAGTAGTGGGTGACGATATTGAAATGGACTCAGCTATCACTATAGTTAAAGCATACGAGGCGGTGTCTGAGTATTTAGGGTTTGGTTATATTGAGGCTGGTAAAACTATGGGTCTTGCGCCTTACGGTGAAAATGATGATCTTATTCCTTCCTTGTTTATAAATGGGCGTGGTAATAAGAACATGTTTCTTCCTAACTACCCAGCTGGTGCTCACATTGATTATACTCGTCACTCTTACTTGACACCTCAGGAAGACGCGAGTTCTTGGCACAAAGATTCTTTAAAGGTTACAGATGTATATAAGAACTTAGCATGGGCTGTACAAGACGAAACTCAACGTCTTGTTGGTGATCTAATTGAAAAAGCAACTAATATGACAGGGAAAAAGAACATTGTCATTTCTGGTGGTTATGGTCTTAATTGTGTAGCCAACTACTACTACAAGAAAAGGTTTCCTGACCTTAACATTTTTGTAGATCCTATCTCCCACGATGGTGGTACAGCTTTGGGTCTTGCTAAGTTGGGCCACTATACAGAAACAGAAGATAAGGTAAAACGCCCACTTACTTCTTTATACCTTGGTCCTAATACAAAAACAAAGTACAACCTAGAGGGTCTAGAAACAGAAAAGGTAACACCTGCTGACATTGCTAAAATGATTTCTGAAAAGAACATCGTGGCTATGTTCCAAGGTAGGTCAGAAGCAGGTCCAAGAGCACTGGGTAATCGTTCTATCTTGTATGATCCTACTGACCCTAAGGGCAAGGAAACAGTAAACAAGGTAAAGGGTCGTGAGTGGTTTCGTCCATTTGCTGGTTCAATGATGCAAGAGTACTTTGAAGAATGGTTTGATACCTACGGTATGGAAGAATCACCCTTCATGATGTACGCAATGGATTTCAAACTAGAAAAGCATGGTGAGTGTCCTGCAATTACACACGTAGACGGTACTTGCCGTATTCAAACTGTGACTAAAGAGCAGAACAAAGTATACCATACTCTTATTGATGAGTTTCGTAAGATAACTGGGATACCTATTTTGTTTAATACAAGCTTTAACCTAGCTGGTGAGCCACTTGTAGAGACACTTGAGGATGCCCTGAAGACCCTTAAGAACTCAAACATTAACTACCTGTATTTACCAGAGAAAGATACACTAGTTACGTATTCTCAGAATGACTCAGTAGTAGTTGAAGAGGAAGTAAAAGAGGAAGCTGCTTAAGGCAGTTTACTTACAAACTGAAAGAGATCGTCAAAAACTTTAGTCTTTTTTCTTAACTTCTCTTTTGAGAACTTTTGAAGATCTCTTTCAGTAATCACCCCATGACCAGTACGAACTAAGATTGGCGTGGCACCAATTCTTTCAGCAGCCTTAAGATCTGTAAGTTTATCACCTACATAAAAACCTTTATTTTTAAATCTACTTTTACCGTTAAAAATCTCTTTCTCTGCTCTGTGAAACATACCTAAGTTTGGTTTAGCATAGTAGTCTTCCTTAAGGGATGACTCAGAGTAGAACAACCCGTCTATACTAAAGATACCCGCTTTTCCAAAGACATCAAACAGTTTAGTATGTACCGCCTCAACTTGAGCATGTGTCTGTAAACCTTTAGTGATACCACCCTGATTAGTTAGAATAACTACTTTGTAACCTTTAAGTCTAAGCTTACGTATAGCTGCCAAAGACTCAGGATAAATTTCAAGGTCATCAGGATCAGTAATGTAGTGTCCTTTGTCTACGTTGATAACTCCATCACGATCTAGACCTACAATAGGTTTAGGAAACACAGTAGGCCAATCAGGGGGTAGATCCTGTTGTGGTTGTTGACTTGGCTCTTGGTTGATAATATGTTTAAATCTAGACATAAAAGCTCCTTTGAGGAAAGAATACAAATGAAGAAAGTCTTTGTCAATGGAGCCTTTGATGTACTACACTCTGGTCACTTAGACTTACTTGACTTTGCTAAGACACTTGGTGGGCATTTGCTAGTAGCTCTTGACAGCGATAGGCGTATTGAGTATAACAAGGGGAAAGGAAGACCATTTAACAAGCTTTCCCTAAGAAAGCATTTGATGTACACACTTAAACCTGTTTCTGGTGTATCACACTTTGATACAGATGAAGAGCTAGTAGACATAATAGGATTGTACAGACCTGACATAATGGTTAAAGGTTCTGATTGGAGGGGAAAACGTATTCTTGGGGAGGAGTATTGTAAAAAGGTAATCTTCTATGAAAGATCTAATGGTGACTCTACCACAGACACAATTCAGAGTTTTATTGATAGGCGATAGTTGCTATGATGTGTACCACGATGGCTTTGTAGAAAGAATAAGCCCTGAGGCTCCAGTACCAATCTTTGATTTACAAGAGACATACAAAAAGAAGGGTATGGCCTCTAACGTCCACAACAATCTAACAAGTCTTGGAGTAGATGTTGATATCATTACTGAGTTCTCAGAAAATAAAAACAGGTATATAGACAGTAAAACTGGTCAGCAACTACTCCGTGTTGATGAAAAGATAGAACCTGAGTTTATAGACACCGCTGAAGACTCAATGGAAGTATATGATGCAATCATTATTTCTGATTATAATAAAGGGTTCTTTCTTGATGGTGAAATAAAAAAGATAAGATCTAAGTTTAGTGGGCCTATCTTTGTAGATACTAAAAAGAAAGACTTATACCAGTTTAAAGATTGTTTCGTAAAGATTAACCAGTACGAGTATGATCAAGCAGAAACACTAACGGATAACTTAATTGTAACCTACGGCTCAAGAAAGGTTGAGTACAAAAATAGAACTTATCTACCACCTATTGTTGAAACACATGATGTGTGTGGAGCAGGGGATACTTTCTTAGCAGCCCTTGTTTTTAAGTACCTAAACACATATAGTATAGATCAAGCTATAAAGTTTGCAATGCAAGCTGCAGCTGTAACAGTACAACACATAGGTGTGTACGCCCCAACACTAGAAGAAGTCTACTATGAGGCTTGAAGGTTTTGTTGAAAAGGGTTGGGGTTCTGAACTTATATGGGTGACCAATGATCAGTATTGTAGTAAGTTTTTACGTTTTAATAGTGGCTCTCAATTTTCTATGCACTTTCACAGGGACAAGAAAGAAAGCTGGTATGTTTTGGATGGCCTCTTTGAGGTTACTTGGATTGAAACCAAAGACGCATCCGTTCATACAAAGTCCTTGGTTGAGGGCGATGTCTTTACGAATGAGGTTCTTGTACCTCATCAAGTCCTTTGCATAGAAAAAGGCACTATTATTGAAGTATCTACACCTGACTCAGTAGAAGATAACTACAGGGTAGGTAAGGGTGACAGCCAGAAATGAAGGTACTAGTTACTGGTAGTAAAGGTTTCATTGGTCAGAATATGATCAAGGAACTAAAGAAGGATCACGAAGTAGTAGGTGTAGACTGGTTAGACCAATTCCCTGATGTACAAGGGTTTGACTGGGTAGTCCACCTTGGAGCCATTAGCTCTACTACTGATCAAAGAATACATTACATCGTCAGACAGAACCTAGAGTTCTCTATATACCTTTATGAAGATTGTATAAGACATGGTGTTAACTTTCAGTTTGCAAGCAGTGCTTCTGTTTATGGTTTGGTTTCTGACTTTAAAGAAACTTCAACCCTTAACCCTCAGAACCACTACGCTCGTAGCAAGGCAATGTTTGAGAGATATGTAGAGCTAAGGGATGCTCCTATTATTACTCAGATGTTCAGATACTTTAACGTGTATGGGCCACACGAAGACCACAAAGGTGGTCAGGCTAGTCCTCATACTCAATTCACTAAACAGGCTAAGGAGTTTGGTCTTATAAAAATCTTTGAGAAATCAGAGGAATATAAGAGAGATTTTGTTAATGTAGCCCAGATTGTAGACTACCATAAACGGTTCTTTGAAGTAGAAGAGTCAGGTGTCTGGAACATGGGAACAGGATCAGCTAAAAGCTTCTACGATGTAGCCAAAGAAATAGCAAGTAAACATGAGGCTGGCATTGAGTACATCAAAATGCCAGAAATTCTAAAAGATAATTATCAAAAGTTTACTCAAGCAGACATGTATAAAACTCACAAAACTCTGTCGATAAAGTAAGGTAGCTAAACATGGCTCTAATAAGAGAAGTACAAAATTCAGCTGCAGGAACAGCCTTTGTAGCAGGTAAGTCACCTGAGATTGATGCTGCCATTGCAGAAGGTAATCCTGGCGTTGATGGTGTAACTGTAAATGCTGCAGGAAATTATGAGTATGATGGCACAGAGATTGTCTCTGCAGGTGGTGTTTCAAAAGTTGTTGACTTATCTGAAGCTACAGCAGAAGAAATGCAGGCTGTTGCAAACTTAGCAGAAGCTCATTTTCTTGCACAAACTACAGGTGTTTCGTCTAAAGTAATAAATGCTGCAATGGAAGCAGTTGGTATTGATCCAAACGATAATACACAGAGTCCACTGGTCGCTAAATTGTTAGACGATGCAGGGTATAACTCAGGTGATCCAAGTAAAACATTTGATAATAATATTTACACGGGAACTGACCCTGCTATAGCCATTCTAACAGAAAGACTTAAACAACAGCCTACTGATCAGGATTTAATTGACGCAGGTTTAGACCCAGATTACCACACTGTAGTAAACTCTAATGCTGCTAATGCCTTCTATCTTGAAAAGGAGTTAGAAAGTAAAGGTTTAGATTATTCTGGTACAAACGCTACTAGAGGGTCTACTGCGGGTTACTTGTCCAGTTCTTTTGATAACCCTAACTCTACTATTCAGCAAGTAAGGGACAGCAGCGATAGTCTTTTGACTGAGGCACAGGGTGCTGGTAACTTTAGAACGTCAGACCAAGAGCTTGATATGCTTGAGTGGGATCTTATTAAAAAGGAAAAAGATAAAATCCCTGATCCAAGTAATCAAAATTCCAATAATGTAGGTTATATTTCAGGTGGAGCTTACAATAATACAGGTCAAGGTCAAATAACAGGTGGAGCTTCAGGTAGTTCTTACACTGGCCCTAACTTTGTTAGTACCCCTAACCTTCAAACTGTAAAACCTAATATCTCTTCAGGAACTTACGAGACAGACTTACCTGACTACTCTAATTGTCTTAACAGTCAGATGAACCAATTCACAACTAGAGCAGCAGATCAAGCTAAGTTGTACCAGCCTCAGACACAATCTGAAATGGCGCAAAAAGAACTAGCTGATCCTGACTACAAAGCACCTGCCTTTGAAAATGTGCAGTATCGTAACAGATTTGGTATGTCTATGTACATTCAACATATCAATGGGCAACCTACACAACCTATTCCCCCAGGGTATACTAAAGTAGCTACTGTTGCTGCAAACCAAGGTGGTATGATAAAAGGCTTTGATGAGGGTGGTGTTGCTGGACATGCTCATCCCCACGATGACCTTAATACTTCTCCAGTAAATTCTCCAATAAACTATAAGCCTGGTGGTACTGTAGAACCTGTAGACGGTGGTTTTAAAATTAACTACGGTGGAGAAGATGGTTTTTCTCAGCTGTACGGAAGTATGGAAGAAGCTAATACTGCTAACACTCAAGGATTAACCACTCTAGGTTTACCTGACTATAGTACGTACCTAACAAACCAAGGTGTAGACCAGTCATACGGCGGGTATGATGAAGAAGCCTATAAAAGTGCTTATCAGTCCTACATATCTGACCCTGGTACAGTTGAACAAGTAAAAGCAGATGCTGCAGCTAAGGCTGCTACTGCTGCTGCTGCTGCTCAGACTGGTGAAGTTGGTGGTGATCAAGTTCAGACACAGACAAAGGTTACTGTAGAAGATCTAGAACAAGCTAACAGAAACTTAGCTGCTCAAGCTACAATTGCCCCAGGTGGTGCTGTCGCCGCTGCCCCTGTGTCTTACCTAGACACAAACCAGTATGGTACTGTAACTGAGGCTACTGCAGGTCAAGCACTTGGTACTGCACCAATGGTGAAGTCAGACCAAGTAGCTCAGATTGATACAGCTACTCAGGCTAGGGGTTCAGACGGATTTAACCCACAGGCTATGTTAGAAGCTTCTGGTACGCAAGATGCTGCTAATCCTTTTATATGGGATGCAACAAAGAACAAGTATATAGCTTATGGAGATGGTGAGTTAGCAGGAACTGCTATCATGGAATTGACACCTGAAGAATTTGCTTCAAGTTTTCAGTTAAACCTTGGAGATTATTCTAAGCCACCAACAGCTACACAAGTAACAGCTAATCAAGCAGCTTCTACTATTAAAGAAGCAGTAAGTGGAAAACAAAAAGTAGACACTGATGGTACTCCTCTGTTTAACGCAGATGGTAATCCAATCATGGAAACAGATGGTATGTCAGCTGCCCAAAGTACTGGGCCAACTAAGGATATAACAGCTGCTCAAAAACTAAGACAGAAGGTAGATCCTACTACTGGTGAGCCTATGTTTACCTCTGATGCTGAAGGTAATCTAGTTCCTGTTATGGAA
>TARA_R110002074_G_scaffold94547_3_pt1 | contig 15588 bp, 8 predicted proteins | sample TARA_R110002074 | Tara Oceans TARA_R110002074 (sample SAMEA4397215) | marine metagenome | biome: Polar Biome; feature: [MIX] marine epipelagic wind mixed layer (ENVO:01000061); material: water (ENVO:00002006), including particulate matter (ENVO:01000060) such as... | depth 10-100 m
CTACTGGCGCGTCCACTGGTCGATCGATTGGCAGGACACCAAGAAGACCTCCCTTCACTCTGCATTGAAGTCCATCGTCAAGTCGGTTGAGGAATCATCCATCGAGCTAATCGCCAAGCTCGAAGAGGCTGATCGAAAGGCAGAGATTGCCCGACTAGAGCATCTCGCAGCTGAGGAGCGGCGCCGGAGAGAAGAAGACCGTCGTCAAATTGAAAAGTCGGTTCAAGAAAGCCAAGAACATCTTGGCCAGATCATCCAACAATGGTCGAGCGTCATGAGTGTCGCCGGTTTCCTCACCGGTGTTGAGCAGAGCGCCTTTGATTTGACCGAAGAAGAGCGAGCTCCAGTTTTAGAGCGACTGAAACTTGCACGTGAATTCTTGGGCACTCAGGCCCCGCTAAACTTCTTCATGGCATGGACGACGCCGGCGGAGCGCTATCAGCCTCGGTTTCCGGCACCCAGCGTGAGTAGTGAAAATGGTGATTGAGTGTTCAATTGTGGCTAATTTGAATCATCCAACTTGAAATGGTCCGGTTTCCTCGGGGGGCTGGATCATTGTTCGACCAGCACTCCCCTCCCGGCGAAGGGGATACAAGAATTACAATTAGACATCACACTTTTAATGACAATCTTGACCAGAGTGACGTGTGATATCATCGCGGTTCAGTTTCCATTGCACGTATCACATATAGAGACGTCTTCGCCGACATACCCTTCATTAATTTCAAAGGGCAACCCACAGCTGATGCACGTTCCCACATCCCGGTCTGGAGTGTTTGCAGACTTTACGGAAGAAACCACAAAGTACTTTATTACTAATCTTTTGAAATAGGCTTCTGCATTTTCAAGGCTCTGAAAGATTTTGACCTCAGGCGTATAGTGACTTGTAACGGAGAAGCTCTGATGTTGAACTCCAAGGCCGTCTGGAAGCACACGCTTCCAAAGGTCGATGCGATTTTCACTTTTCAAATGAAATATTTTCTCGGTCATGAGTGCCTACTGTTTCGGCGAAAATGAATTCACCTCTTTTGAGTATGTAACCTTCCGAGAGATTAATATTGAGTGCACTTAGCGAAGTTGGAAGCGGGCCCTCGTCTCGTCCAAAGATTCAATCCCGTAGAGCTTCGCTGTTGCGCTCCACTCCAGAACGCGCAACTGAGGGATGAGGTGCTGCCGGTTTCGCGGACACGAAGTTAAAGAGTCAAGATGGAACCAGGGCTTGACCATCTAAGCTCAATGAATCTCAAAAATTAACATGCTGTTTGCTCAACTTTCTGCTTACAAGCCCGGCATCAGCCCACCCGAACAAGAACAACGCTCCGCTAACTTACGCCGAGGCTAGTGCCAAATGTTCTGACGACGCACAGTCGCAAAGAAAGTATCCAAAGCAAAGGAAGGACGCAAACTTTCGGCTCTTGAATTGAACGCAGACGAACAGACAATGCTGAGGAATTTTCTGGAACAGAATTGACGGCTGAGCCCTAGGATTCATCCAGTTGAATGCAGAGTCTGACCTGCGCATGAGCTTGCGCCCAACGTTGGCTAGCCTCCTTAGGGCAGGTAAAATAAAAATATTCCTGACTTAGCTTGCTCCCCATCAAGCCGGCACAGTCATAGAACATTCAATGCCGCATCAAACTTTTTCAACATTTTCGATAATTGCTTTTCGCACATAACTGCCCACTAGCAGTTCAACCTCATCACCAACATCCGCGCCGATCAAAGCCTGAGCCAACGGTTGATCGACATGAATGATACCTTCTCGAGGCGCGTTTATAGTCGCACTCAAAGTTACCTGCACAATTCTCTGATCCCCCGACAGATAGCGAACTCTCACTGTGTCACCAGCACCGATTCCGCTTACCGTTTGATCCGGCGATTGCTTTAGTGACAAATCCGCTTTTGAATCTGCTTCAGGCACTTCAAATGAAATATGTCGATTGTTGTCAACGCCTTTCGACAAATTGTTCTTCGCAGATTGGTCTTCATTTTTTTCAGTTGTATAGCCACGCACTATATTGGGATCAGGAACAAAGTCCGCGGCGCCTGCTTTGAGCTCACTCAACCTCTCAACAACTCTTTTTCGCAGACGCTCTGTTTCCTTTCGGTAATCACCAAACCAATCTGTCGACCAAATTCGATGAAACTTCCACCCCAAACCTTCAAGCACCTCCTGCCGCAACCGATCTCGATCACGCGCCGATTTCGACGAGTGATAGTTCGCACCGTCGCACTCGACGCCAAGTATATATCCATGTGGCCAGTCGGGATGCTTGACACCAATGTCGATAAAATACCCCGCGATCCCAACTTGAGGAACGACCTCACAGCCTATTGCCTTTAATTGGTTGATTACGAAAATCTCAAAGTCGGAGTCTGGCTCGCGGTTTGTAGTCTCACCAGAATGCAAAATGCCGGTTGCCGAATATTCTAGCCAACGCTTCAGCATGTTGGCTCCGACATTAGTTCCTTCTTCCGCCCTAATATCAGCAGCTGTCATAGACGAAAAAGTGACGATCTGGAGTTTGGCCCTAGAAAACAAAACGTTCAGTCGCCGCTTACCAGCGACCCCGTTTATCGGACCAAATCGCTGCATTACCGGACCGTCGTATTCTTCGGGTCCATAGACAGTTCCAATAAAAATGACATCTCTCTCGTCACCTTGCACATTTTCTAAATTTTTAACAAAGAACTCTTCCAGGCCCTCATTCTGCTCCTGCCAGAAATCGACATATTTTTGAGCCGCTTGATCGGCCTGCAAAGCAAACCCCAGTTCTTCCTGCAAAAGATCTCGCTGCTTTTGATTAAGCGTAACAACGCCAAGCGACCTCGTCGGTTGAGTTCTCATAAACTTAAGAATCGCGTCCACCATGGCTCGAGCTTCGTCACCATTCGTGCCCGCTTTGTATTTCCCACGCACCCGCACTAGAGAAACACCCATATCTGAACGAAACTCATTTGCTGATGGAAACACTATGAGTTTGTCGTCATAAACTAGGTGATTGGAAAACTTTATGAGCCCGGAATGCCGGGATCTATAGTGCCAACGGAGACGACGAGGAGGCTTAAAAGTGGCGTTGGCCATTTCAAGTATCGACTCGTTTAAGACGCTTTCATCTTCGTCCATCTCATCGTCATCCACCATTTTTCGAAAAAAATTGGACGGCGGCAACTGATTGGTATCCCCAACTACCATCGCTTGAGTGCTTCTCGCCAGCGCCCCAACTGCGTCCTCAGGTGTCATTTGGGACGCCTCATCAATAATGGTCAAATCAAAGACCTTATCCTTGGGAAGATATTGCGCGACAGCGAGAGGAGACATCATCCAGCAAGGCTTAAGCTCCAACAGCGCTTCCGATGCCCTCTTCGTCAAATCTCGAACGGGAATAAACCGCTGCCTCTTGCCAATCTCGTTCTCAATCAACGCCATATCAGTCCAAGTAGATTTTCGACCAAAATTGATCCCACTGGGTGGGGTTGCATTCTGCCTAACTAAAGCGCGCAAGTGCTGACGAGAGTGCGATATTATTGCCCTGTCCAATTCAGCAATTTGAGCTCGACATGTGTCGAGTCTTTCGCCAGTTGAGCGAGAGAGAATCGAACCGTAGCGCTTATAAACCTCTCTCGTCATTGCGCGATAAATTAATGCCTCAAGTATCTCAGGGAGTCCTTCGAGACACTTTTCATCATCCTGAATTGACGGAATTAGCCAAGCAAACCCCTCCGAGACAATGTTCTGCCGGTATCTCGAAAATTGAGTTGTCTCATAAAGGCCCTCACTGTCAGAGGCCGCCTCATGCGCCAACTTCGCCAACTCTGAGGAAGTGCGCTCGCTCTTCATCTCAATCCCGTCAACTCCGATTTGAGCGCATAGACGCAAAAATAAATCTTCCGCCTTGCTCGATGTTTTCAGAATCGTGTCAACAATTTCGCCAACATCATTTAGCTTTCCAGACTTCAGCGTCTCAAATAAGGCTCTCGTGCAACTCGGCAACCTAAGAAGCAGATCTGTCGCATATAACTCGCCCTCGACCACATCACGTCGCGTCTTCGGCCCTTCAAATAAATCGGCAAAAACCCCCCGAATGTATAAGTCATTCGTGAGATTGTACGCACTCTTCTGAAAGCGCTCTTGTTGCTCCGCCAGGGATGTCAACGACAACAAATTTAGCTGGTCGACCCCGACCGTACCTTCGAGAAGATATTGGAGACGACCTTCGGCAATTTCCAAATTTTCGACATTTTGCGCATATGCCTTCTCCTTTTCCCTCAATGCTGTAAGCGGAAGATCAGACATCGCATCAGAAACTGGGAAAAATGCATTGAGAATATCGGCGTCGGCGGTCTTTAGTTGATGACGAAGGTCTCGACATCCTGCTCCCGCGAAATCGGTGTCTACAGCACTGTAGAAATCCGCAAGATCATCAAAGAGATCAAAATTCGTCGCCGTGCCTGCAAAATCAAAACCAAATATATGCGTTATTTGCGGATCTCGCAAAAATTGCACTTCGGCATCTTTAAAATCCAAGAGCTTTGCAAAGTCATCTACAGCAAGGCGCTTATCAAATGAGTTTCTGCGCGTAATAGAAAGGTAGAGTTGCTTTGCCGACCGAAATTTCGAAGAGAAAAAACAAAAAAAACCTGCGTCTCGAACAGATCCAAGATGGCCTCGTAGCGTTGAGACATCGATTTCGTCCGCTCGGTAAATCACTTCATCTAAATCATCTTGCCGCTTTCGCAACTCTCTGCCTTGCGCGACCAATCTCCGGATCACGGCTACCGCAGCTGGTTCCGTTAGAGAATGCCGCCTAGCTAGAAGAACTTCCCGTTTGGTCGCAGAAACTAGGCTGTAAGCTTTTCCGAAAAAGCCAAGCTTCCATCCGTCAGCCTCCGGCAGCAATTTAATCAATCCTTCTGCCTGCTCTCTACAAGTGGCAGCCCCATCCAACCACTGTGTTTCAGCCTCAATGCGCCGCCTCAAAAGCGCAACTCGTGGAGTTTCGAGGCTGTATGCCTGGCAAATGGACCTAATTGCTATGAGCTTCTCCGCCCAGTCAGGATCATTGGGATTTGCAAAAAAATTTATAAGCTCCCTTTCCAAACTTTCATGACATTCACAAGCCTCAAAAAAGCTCTTCACTCTAGAAAAGGTGTCGATATCGAGGAGACGTGCAATCAAATCTAGATTCAAGCTGCTACCTAAGGCCAGCAAGCTGCCTACGATGGAGTGCAGCCGATCTCCTGAAACATCTTCACTAAACCCATACATTCCAAGTGCAGAACGAGCCTCTACTTCGGCCTGATATGCATCCCCCACACTCGCCGCCTGCTCACACACCTCTTCAACAATAAATCGATCTATCTCCGTCAGCGATTGATTGCGCCACAGTTCGGCTGAGTTGGACGCTCTGTGCGCAGCCGTCTCGATGCCTTTCGCTAAACTTTTGAGATCTTCAATCTTTAGCTTATCAAAGTGGCCAATTTTTCCTATTTCGTGCTGACGTAGCTGTACCGGCTGACCATCGAGCAAGACATTAGACGCAATGCCCTTGCCTAAAACTTCATAGACGGTCAGACCCGTCCCCTCAAATAAGGTTGAGAGTGTCTCTACATATGCGGCTAGCTCGGAGCGCGCACTCCGAAAGCGTTTCAAATCCTCCTCGTACTTTTTTGAAACTCTGTTTACAGACATATCAAGTCGCACACGAATAGATTCCATCACCTGCTCTCTAGTCGACCGATCAGCTTGCAATGGAAGGACAAACTCGCCAAGGCCGATGGCCTCTAACCTCGCCTTAACGACATTTAACGCCGCCATTTTTTCAGCAACAAAAAGCACTTTCTTTCCAGCAGCAAGTGCCGCTGCAATTGTGTTTACAATTGTCTGAGACTTGCCAGTGCCTGGAGGACCTTCGAGGGCGAGATTTTGGCCGTTTGCGATATCGACGATTGCGCTAAACTGAGATGAGTCAGCATCCATCACCAAGCAGGGAACCTTTGATTCTATCTCCGGTTCATCAACTGCATACTCGTCTGCGAAAGGACTAGCACCGCCACTCGCACCGCCACCAAACAACTTTATCAAAATCTCGTGCTCGGCCAAACTTCCGATACTTGTGTCGAGATCGTGATACATGGCCATTCGGGCTGACGGGAATACTCCGAAAGCGACTTGACGTTTCACACGCCAATTGAGACCAGGTGGCGAGACCTCCCTAACCAATTTCAAATATTCTTCAATAGATCCGCCTCCAAACAGTGGCAATACAACGTTAAAATCGAGGCGCAGTTTTTCCGCCAAAACGGAGTTGAATTCGCCGTCTTCACCAAGCCCTTTCACCCAAAATTCAGGACCAGAGCTTGTTTTCTTTTTTATGATTTCTATCGGAATCAGCACCAACGGAGCCAACGAGCTTTCCTTGCCGTTCGCCTCAGTCCACTCGAGAAATCCAAACGCTGCATGCAGAACATTCAGACCAGTTTCTTGAATCCAAGCACGAGACTTTGCTGTCATGCCATTAAGCGCGCGCTCTAAATCATCCGGAAGCAATAGAGTCTGAATATCATCGTCAGTATGACGACCGTCGTCATAATCTTCACCCGGATTTGGCAAATCATACTCGGGGGATATTTTATGATTTTTTGCGTGCCTCACGAGCGAAATATCATCCTTTCCAACACGCGGCGGCATACCAAGCAGCTTGCGAACTCGGTCCTTAATTTCTCGATCAAGCGTTCTGCTCTTTTCCAGTCCGCTATCGGAAGTTAAATCGAGTGCATCAGAATCTTCGATATATATTTCGTCAGTCAGCCGAGCATTGGCTAAAGCATCTCGAAATTTTCGATCTTTTTCATCCTTCGGATCTTCATCAAGTGCCGGCAACGAGACGAATTTCATTGGCAGCTGACCAGAAAGGCGAAAAAAGAGAACATCTGGAAGTTCATCAACCACACGGATGTGAGACGTGCCACGTCCAGAAAATTTTGTCGCGATGAGTGGATTACGTCGCGTCAAGTCGAGGAGCTTTGGACGCAACCCCTCAATACGTGCACGAACAAGTTCAATAAGCTCTTTTCTTTTCTTATCGTTTCCCGCACTAGCTTTCATAGCCACATCCTGGATGTCTGAAATTTCCAACGCGTAAGAGTGAGAGAAAAGAATACCTCTCGTCTACTGCAACACTTACTATGAAACGCTATCAAATAGCGTTTAATCGGAATCTCCCGTCCAGGAGAGCAATATTCCTCCAGTTTGTTCAAATTAACTCCGTTTGCAAATGAGCTCATTCAGGTCGAGGTTTGCCAAGGCCGCACGCGTAAACATCAGGCGCAGGCTTCTTATGATAACCTCCATGTGGTTGTAGCTCTTTTGCTGGCAAGGCAGTACATTGGCACCACCTGGCAACTGGGGGAGCTTCTATGCCGCGCAACAAGGACGAGACACTCTCAATCCGCACCACTTGTGAGATCAAAGCGCTGCTGCGTGAAGCCGCAGGACGCGAGCGGCGGTCTGTTGCTTCGATGGTGGAGGTCCTGGTGCTCGAATACGCCGAGGTCCACCAAATTGCCCCAAGCCATAAGAAACGAGACGCCCAAGGGCGACACAAAGGACGCACGACCTCATGAGCCAAACTTCCCTCGCAGCCCTCATCTGGTCGGTCGCTGACCTACTTCGTGGCGACTACAAACAATCCGACTACGGCAAGGTTATTCTGCCCTTTACCGTGCTGCGTCGCCTCGATTGTGTGCTGGACGGCACCAAGGAGGCTGTCCTCAAGGTTCACAAGGACAAAGGTGGCAAGGCCGCTGAAGCCTTCCTGTTGCGGGCATCCAAAGAAAGTTTCTACAACACCTCGCCTATGGATATGCGCAAGCTCATGGGTGACCAGGATAATATCAAAGCGAACCTGGTGGCCTATCTGCAAGACTTCTCGCCTGAAGTGCGTGACATCTACGAGCAGTTCAGCTTCCACACCCAGATTGAGAAGCTCGACAAGGCTGGTCTCCTTTATATGGTGACCGAGAAGTTCGCCAATTTCGACCTGCATCCAAAAAAGGTCAGCAATGCCGATATGGGCAGCGTGTTCGAGGAACTCATACGCAAGTTCGCTGAAGACTCCAATGAGACCGCTGGTGAGCACTTCACCCCGCGCGAAGTTATCCGCCTCATGGTCAATCTGCTCTTTGTGGAAGACGATGGTGTGCTGAACAAACCTGGCACCGTCCGCACCATTTATGACCCCACAGCGGGCACAGGCGGGATGCTTTCGGTGGCTGACGATTACCTGAGGGAGCACAACAGCAACGCTCGCCTCACCATGTATGGCCAGGAGCTCAACCCTGAATCCTATGCCATGTGCAAGGCCGATATGCTCATTAAGGGCCAGGACGTCCAGAAGGTGGCTCTGGGCAATACGCTGTCCAATGATGCACATGAAGGCGAGACCTTCGACTATATGCTCTCCAATCCGCCTTTTGGCGTTGAGTGGAAGAAGGTCGAAAAGGAAATCCGCAAGGAACATGAGACCAAGGGTTTTGCGGGTCGCTTTGGACCGGGCTTGCCTCGCGTCTCTGACGGCTCCCTCCTCTTCCTCATGCACCTGGTCGCCAAGATGCGCCCGCCCAAGGATGGTGGTGGCCGCTTCGGCATCGTTCTCAACGGGTCCCCGCTCTTCACAGGCGGTGCGGGCAGCGGCGAGAGCGAAATCCGGCGCTATGTGCTGGAGAATGATTTGGTGGAGGCGATTATCGCCCTGCCAACAGACATGTTCTACAACACTGGCATTGCGACCTACGTCTGGATCGTCTGCAACCACAAGCCCAAAGCCCGCAAAGGCCTTGTCCAACTGATCGACGCGTCGGGCTTCTGGCAGAAGATGCGCAAGAGCCTAGGCAGCAAACGCCGCGAGCTTTCAGAAGAGCACATTCAGGACATCACCAAACTTTTTGGTGCTGGTGTAGAAGCGCAGCTTGCCACCCTCTTTGATGCAGAGGGCAAGGAAGTAAAGCGCGAGATCGTCATGAGCGGCAGCAAAGCCCCAGCGGCACCCAAAGGTGGCAAGGTGAAACTCGCGCCGCTCTCGCGCCTCTTCAACACCGAGGAGTTCGGCTTTCGCACGATCACAATTGAGCGACCAATGAGAGACGAAGGCGGCAAGATCATCCTCGGCACCAAGGGCAAGCTCAAAGGCAAGCGGCAGCCAGACAGCTCCTTGCGTGACACTGAGAACGTGCCGTTGACGGAGGATGTAGAAGCCTATTTCAAGCGCGAAGTAGTGCCCCATGCACCCGACGCTTGGATCGACCATGAAAAGACCAAAGTTGGCTATGAAATCCCATTCAATCGTCACTTCTACGTCTTTGAGCCTCCTCGCCCACTTGCGGAGATTGACGCAGAATTGAAACTTGTCACGGATCGGATTGTTTCGATGATTGGGGAGCTTTCCACATGAGCTTACCCACCTATCACAACTACAAAGAAAGCGGATTCGCATGGATTGGTGAGATACCGCAGCACTGGGCGACAACTAAGTTTCGATATGTCTTTCGGGAAAGCACCGAGAAAATTGAAGATGAAGTGATCGGTCCAATGCTCTCAGTATCGGGATACCGAGGCATCGAAATCAAGGAATATGACGACGAAAACCAAAGACGGTTACCAAATGATCTGGTGGGTTATCGCATAGTTCGTCCGGGCCAGTTAGTCGTCAACTCCATGTGGCTGAACCACTCTGGGCTCGGCATATCTGACTTTGAGGGGCACGTAAGCCCGGCTTACCGCAGCTACTATTTTAATTGCGACATGGATAGACGCTACGCCCATCATTTGATGCGAAGCTCTAGTTATGTATTCGGCTACACAAGCTTTCTGACCGGGATACGCCCAAACTCACTCCAAATGAGTCGCGATGACTTGATGGGATATCCGATCTTGGTACCCACTATTGAGGAGCAACGACACATCGCCGTCTTCCTCGACCACGAAACCGCGAAGATTGACGCATTGGTGGAGGAGCAGCGGCGGCTGATTGAGTTGCTGAAGGAGAAGCGCCAGGCCGTCATCTCCCATGCCGTCACCAAGGGCCTCAACCCGAACGCTCCCATGAAAGACAGCGGCATAGAATGGCTCGGTGAGGTCCCGGAGCATTGGGAAATTAAGAGACTGAAGTTTACTGCTCAAATTCGCGGTGGGGTTGCGAAGGGACGCAATATGGAAGGATGCAGACTAATCAACGTTCCGTATATTCGCGTAGCAAACGTCCAAGACGGCTACCTTGACTTGAACGAGATAGCCCATATCGAGATCGCAGAAGATGAACTCGAACGATATTCTCTTCGCACTGGCGACGTATTAATGAATGAAGGCGGAGATTTTGACAAGCTCGGCAGAGGTTATGTCTGGAACGCCGAAATAGAGCCCTGCATTCATCAAAACCACGTGTTCGCTGTACGCACCGCCAGCGTGAACCCCTACTGGTTGAACCTACTGACATCCTCATCTTTTGGACGTTTTTATTTCATGTCCCGATCAAAACAGAGCACCAACCTCGCCTCTATCTCAGCTACGAATATTGGCGAATTCCCAATGCCTTACCCTTCGATTACCGAGCAGCAATCCATTGTTGCATATGTCCATGCTCGCAGCCGTCAATTCGATAGCCTTATCGAGGTAGCAGCATCCGCCGTTACACTCCTTCATCAACGCCGCAATGCGCTTATTTCAGCAGCAGTTACAGGCAAAATCGACGTCCGCAACTTCACCGTCAAAGAAACAGAGGCCGCATGAGCATCCACAAGGAACTCGCCTTTGAGGACGAAATCTGCGCGGTGATGTCGGCGCAAGGATGGCTCTTTGCCGAAGGGGATGCAGCGGGCTATGACCGTGCCCGCGCCCTCTTCCCCACTGACCTGCTTGCCTGGGTGAAGGAGACACAGCCAGAGGCCTGGGAGCGCCTGGAGGCGAGCAACGGAGCGGCGGCTGAGGGTGTGCTGCTCGACCGCTTGCGCCGGACGCTCGACGAGCACGGTACGCTCGCCGTGCTACGCCAAGGCATTGAGCTTGTGGGTCAACGCCAGCCCATATCGCTCTGCCAGTTCAAGCCAGCCCTCGCCATGAACCCCGAAACGCTGACACGCTATGAGGCCAATCGGCTGCGTGTGGTGCGCCAGGTGCACTATTCGCTACACAATGAGAACTGCATCGACCTTGTGCTCTTCCTCAACGGGCTTCCTGTGGCAACTGTGGAGCTCAAAACGGACTTCACACAGAGCATGGAGGATGCGGTCTATCAATATCGCTTTGATCGGCAGCCGCGCCCCAAGGGGCAATCTGCGCCGGAGCCTCTGCTCTCATTTCCTGGTGGAGCACTTGTCCATTTTGCTGTGAGCAACAGCGAAGTGATGATGACGACGAAGCTCGCAGGACCTGCCACCAAATTTCTGCCTTTCAACAAGGGCGACAATGGCGGCAAGGGCAATCCGCCGAATATGAGCGGGCATCGCACGTCCTATCTCTGGGAAGAGGTGTGGGCGCGGGAGAGCTGGCTCGAAATCCTCGGGCGCTATCTGGTGACCACCAAGGATGACAAGAAGAAGATCAATGGCGTGATCTTTCCCCGCTATCACCAGCTTGATGCCACACGCGAGCTCCTTGCCAACGTGCTGGCGGAGGGCCCCGGCGGCAAATATCTCATTCAGCACTCGGCGGGCTCGGGCAAGACCAACTCCATCGCCTGGTCTGCGCACTTTCTAGCAGACCTTCACGACGCCGATCACAAGAAGCTCTTCGACAGCGTGATCGTGGTCTCTGACCGCAATGTGCTCGACGCGCAGCTTCAGGAAGCCATTTTCGACTTTGAACGGACTACGGGTGTTGTCGCCGTCATCAAAAGCGACAGAGGCAGCAAGAGCCAGGAGCTTTCTGACGCCTTGTCGGCTGGCAAGAAGATCATTGTTTGCACCATTCAGACTTTTCCATTCGCTCTCCAGAAGGTGCAGGAGCTTTCGGCCACTGAGGGCAAACGCTTTGCTGTCATTGCCGACGAGGCGCACTCCTCGCAGACAGGAGCAACGGCCACGAAGCTCAAAGAGGTCTTGAGTGTCGAGGAACTCAATGAGCTTGATGACGGGGGCGAGGTCGGCACGGAAGACCTGCTGGCCGCCCAGATGTCTTCACGCGCGGCAGAGAGCGGCATCACCTATGTGGCCTTCACCGCGACACCCAAGGCAAAGACACTGGAACTCTTCGGCAAGCGGCCAGACCCTTCCCTGCCAGCTGGCCCAACCAACCTGCCCGTAGCCTTCCACGTCTACTCCATGCGCCAGGCGATTGAAGAAGGCTTCATCCTCGACGTGCTCCAGAACTACACGAGCTACAAGACCGCCTTCAGGCTCGCGCATGGTAGCGAGGAGTATGACGAGACCAAGGTTGAACGCAGCACGGCGCTGAAGGCCGTCATGAGTTGGGTAAAGCTCCACCCCTATAATATCAGCCAGAAGGTGAAGCTCGTTGTTGAGCACTTCCGCGAGAACGTCTCGCCCTTGCTGGAGGGTAAGGCTAAGGCGATGGTTGTCGTCAGCAGCCGCTTGGAAGCTGTGCGCTGGAAGCTCGCTATTGAGGATTACATCAAGTCCGAGGGGTACAAGATCGGCACTCTGGTGGCCTTCTCTGGCGAAGTGAAAGACGAGGAGAGTGGCCCGGACCCCTTCACGGAAGCTGGCGCGACCATGAACCCAGGTCTCAAGGGGCGTGACATACGCGAGACCTTCAAAGGGACTGACTATCAAATTTTACTCGTCGCCAACAAGTTTCAGACTGGCTTTGACCAACCCTTGCTGTGCGGCATGTATGTGGACAAGCTCCTTGCTGGCATCCAGGCGGTGCAGACGCTCTCGCGCCTCAACCGCGCCTATCCAGGCAAAGACACGACTTACATTCTCGACTTCGTGAATGATCCTGAAGAGGTGCTTGCAGCCTTCAGGACCTATTATCAGACAGCGGAACTTGAGAACGTCACGGACCCCGAGATTGTGCTCAACCTTCGGGCCAAACTCGACGCACAAGGCTACTACGATCAGAACGAAGTTGACCGCGTGGTGAAGGTTCTGATGAATCCCAAGTCCACCAATGGCGATCTTGCTGCCTCTCTGGAACCCGTCGCAGACCGCCTCCTGAAGCTCTATAGCGCCGCACAGGAGCGCTTCAGAGACGCAAAGGCTCGCGAGGACGAGAAGGCGAAGAAGGTCGCTCAGGACGAAATGAACGTGCTTCAGCTCTTCAAGGGGGACATGGCGACCTATGTCCGCGTCTACACTTTCCTGTCTCAGATGTTTGACTACGGCAATACGGACCTTGAGAAGCGAGCGCTCTTCTTCAAGCCGCTAGGACGGTTGCTCGACTTCGGACGAGAGCGCGAAGGCATCGACCTGTCTCAGGTGGAGCTCACCCATCATCACCTCGTCAACAAGGGCAAGAAGACGCTCCCATTGTCAGGTGATGCCGACAAACTTCAGCCGATGACAGAGACGGGAGGCGGCTCGATCAACGAAAAGGAAAAGGCTCTTCTTCGTGAGATCATCCAGAAGGTGAATGACCTCTTCACGGGCGAGATCAGCGACGACGACCGGCTTGTCTATGTGAACAGTCTTAAGAGCAAGTTGCTCGCCTCTGAGACGCTTGTGCAGCAGGCAACCAACAACACTAAGACCCAGTTCGCGGCATCTCCCGACCTCTCAAAGCAATTCATCAACGCAGTGATGGACGCATTGGAGGTCTACAACACGATGGGCGAACAGACACTGGCCTCAGAGCGGATACAGAAAGGTCTGCTTGATACGTTGCTGGGTCCGGCGCAGCTTTATGAGGCGTTGAGGACGCGTGGCGAGGGACTGAAAGGCAGACCCTAATTTCTCTACGGGGGTGTGGCAGAACAACAGCCTAATGCTAAGAAACATCGACATTTATTTAACCTAACGTCCCCTTGTTCGATGAAAACCGCCGTCCCCTCGCACTCACTAGACAGATCAATTTTCTGCTCGACTTCCGTAAAATTGCACGCATGCATGTGCGTGCCATGTGGACGACTTTTGTCCACGTGTTTGGGCCCGGACCTAGTTCCGGGTTTTGCTCAGTGGGAGCGCCGGATTACCCGGTGCCAATGCCACGGAGGCAATCATGAGCAAGACCACTGCTGCGTCGGCCAAAACGGCGGCAGCAAAAGCCAAGAACTCGAGCGGGAAGCCGCGAGCATCACACAGCACCCCAACTAAAAGCATTCGCACCGCAAAACGGCGCGACAAAGCCCCAACAGCGAACGATGCACCCATACACTCCAAATGCGATCAAGTGCTGCAGCTGTTGCGGCGCAACAAGGGCGCTTCGCTCGCCGAACTACAAGAGGTCACAGGTTGGCAAGCTCACAGCGTCCGGGGCTTCCTCTCCGGCACCGTCAAAAAGCGTATGGGCCTCAGTCTTTCATCAGTCAAACCAGAACATGGGGATCGCCGCTATACGATCGGGGAAGCGTGACCCATGACGTCCCCCAAACGTTTTCCCAAGCAGCAGATCGATAACGCTGCCATCAAGATCGAAATCGCTCTCATCCGTTCCCTAAAGATCGACGATCTTCGTGCCCTGTGGCGCAAGACATTCAAGAAAGAAGTTCCGAACGCTCTGACCAAGGACCTGATGGCTCGCATGCTGATCTGGCGCTGTCAGGAACAAGTCTTTGGTGGCATTGATCGCACGACGCTCAAAACTCTTGAGAGCCACGCAAAGGGACAGCAGGTGGAAACGCAACGCCTCCGCCGGCTCAAGCCAGGCACAGAACTTGTTCGCGAATATCAGGGCGAACGGCATACCGTGATCGTCATGAAGGACGGCTTTCTCTGGCAAGGGATCCCTCACAAAACTCTATCCTCCATCGCAAATAAGATCACCGGTACCAACTGGAACGGCTACCGGTTCTTCGGTCTGCGGGTGGTTGAAAAGGCACCTGCGGCAGAAGCAGAATTTCTAATATCCGAAACAATTCAAATGGCGGTTGATGCCGGGGACAGACGCTCATGAACCCGGCCAAGAAAATATTCCGATGCGCGATCTACACTCGCAAATCAACCGATCACAATCTCGACCTCGAGTTCAACTCGTTAGACGCTCAGCGCGAGGCATGTGAGGCCTATATCAAGAGCCAGGCTCATGAAGGCTGGCGTCTCATCCCCGACCGCTATGACGATGGGGCATATTCTGGTGCATCCCTTGAGCGCCCTGCCCTCCAGACGCTGCTTGCCGACCTTCAAGCAAACAAGGTCGACATTATCGTCGTCTACAAGGTCGACCGGCTCACCCGATCTTTAGCGGACTTTGCCAAACTGGTTGACCTGTTCGATGCTAGGAATGTCTCGTTCGTCTCGGTCACCCAATCCTTCAATACAACAAGCAGCATGGGTCGTTTGACGCTGAATGTTTTGCTCTCATTCGCCCAGTTCGAACGAGAGGTCATCGGCGAGCGTGTCCGGGACAAGATCTCTGCTTCCAAGCGCAAAGGGCTCTGGGTCGGTGGTCCATTGCCTTTGGGCTACGCCAGTATC
>TARA_R110002074_G_scaffold18342_3_pt1 | contig 15585 bp, 10 predicted proteins | sample TARA_R110002074 | Tara Oceans TARA_R110002074 (sample SAMEA4397215) | marine metagenome | biome: Polar Biome; feature: [MIX] marine epipelagic wind mixed layer (ENVO:01000061); material: water (ENVO:00002006), including particulate matter (ENVO:01000060) such as... | depth 10-100 m
CTCTTCCGCAGCCACTGATTCAGCCGTTCCTTATTTTAATAAAATTGGTAACCGTCGAATTAAAGTACATCAGGTTTATTATGTTTCCCCAAGGCAAATGTGGAGATTCTATGGTTATTACGGCGGTTTGAATGTTGTTGGAAATATGGACACTTATGGTCAATATGCAGATGATTCAAACTTTCAAATAATTCCTGTTTGGCAAAATAAAATACAAGCGATTCAATATGAGGACCATTTGTATACAAGAACATCTCATTATTCATATGAGATAATTAACAACCAATTAAGGTTGCACCCAACACCAAACAATGTATCACCAGAAACATTTTGGATTAAATTTAGCATTGAAAACGAAAGCAATCCTTGGGAAGACGATTATGACTCCGGACAAAACGGAATCAACAATATGAATACTCTTCCGTTTGAGAACCTTCCTTATGAAAATATTAACTCAATTGGTAAACAATGGATCCGTAGATTTGCCCTTGCTTTATCTAAGGAGACATTGGGACAGATTAGAGGAAAATTTGGAGGGTCTATACCAATCCCCGGAGACAATATTAATTTAAATGCTTCTGACTTGTTGGCTCAAGCGAAAGATGAGCAATCTACTTTAAGAGAAGAACTAAAGACACAATTGGATGAAATGACTTATCCGAAACTTATTGAAACAGATGCCGCAGTGACCGATAATGCACAAAACATTGTTGGGAAAACACCTTTGAAAATATTTGTAGGATAAATAAATGTCTGATAAATGGAAAAAATTGGCCCAACCACCACCTCCTCTCTTTCTTGGAGAAAAAGAAAGAGATTTAGTAAAGCAAGTAAATGATGAGATCATTGAAAGAGTTATTGGACAACAGGTGCTTTATTTTCCAATTGATATAGAGCATACAAATTTTCATCCCCTTTATGGTGAGGCCATAGAAAAAACATTCTTGCCACCAATTAGAGTATTTGCTCTTGTCGAATATGGTGGAGAGGAGACAAGTTTTTTATCAAATATCGCTATTGATGAAATGGAAAAAATTACAATTAAATTTCACCGCCGTCGTTTAACAGAAGATCAAGATCTAGAGGTTAAGGTGGGTGATTTTGTTCGTTATGGAAGTATTTACTATGAAATCATGAAAAAGTCTGAACCCAAACACTTGTTCGGACAACCAGAGCATGAGTTTGAAACAGTAGCAGAATGCATTAGAGCAAGAGACGGATTATTCAATGCCAGTTAAAGAAATACCATTTGACCCCTCAACGATAGAAAACATAGACACTGGTTTTTATAATTGGGTCAATAAGACACTTGGTTTACATACCACGACCAATGAAGGTTGGAAGAAAGTTCCAGTTATCTGGCTTGGCGCCGAAAGGTCGTTTCAGGTCAAAAAAGACCAACTATTGAGAGATAGTGATAGCAGATTGAAACTCCCTATTATTGCAGTGAATCGCGAGTCTATTACAAAAGACCCCACATTTAAAGGTAATTTTCAAGCACATTATAATGAAAAGGATGACTATAAGGGGGGCACGGTCACGATTACCCGAAGAATACAGCAAGAGAAAACAAGAAATTTTAATAATGCTGATATTGCGAGATTACTTAAAGACAGTAGACAAACTGGACCACAATTAAACAACAAAGGAAAGGTTGTATATCAAGAAATAACAATTCCTGTACCTTCTTATGTCAATATAATGTACAATATTACTTTAAGAACTGAGTATCAGCAGCAAATGAATGACTTAGTTGCCCCTTTTATCGCTAAAACGGGAAATATCAATGGCTTTTTCTTTGAACAAGAGGGATATAAATATGAAGGCTTTATACAGCCAAATTTCTCTGAGACTAAAAACATTAAAGATTTGGGCGATGACGAGCGAATGTTTGAAACAAATGTTGAAATAAAGGTGCTTGGTTATTTGATCGGAGAAGGTAATAATAGAGAACGCCCAAAAGTGACAATTAGAGAGAATATCGTTAAAATTCGGGTATCTAGAGAGCGAGTTATCGTTGGAGACAAGATTCCATGGAAAGAAAAAGACAACGATTACAGAGAATAGGATTTTAGACCAAAACAATACTATTTATTGTGAGTTAATTATTTAAAGGAGAGTATTTTAATGCCTAGAAAGTTTGATTTTGTTTCCCCCGGAGTTCAGATCACAGAAGTTGATCAAAGTAGATTGGAACCCGCATTGGAAGAAGATGGATTGTTAGTTATTGGTAGAGCCCCATCTGGCCCTGCTCTCAAACCAGTTAAGGTTACCAGCTTGGATAACTTTATCGATGTGTTTGGAAAACCAGTTAGTGGTAAAGGTACTATTAATGATGATGTGTGGCGTGATGGTAACAACCAAGGCCCTACATATGCGATGTATGCTGCCCAAGCATGGTTGGCATCAAACACATCTCCTGTTACATTTGTGCGCCTTCTTGGTGAAGATTCACCAAGCCAAGCCGACGGCTATGTTAAAGCTGGTTGGGATCTTGGAGGTGCCATAAAAAATGAAGCACCCGCACTTAATGGAATAGCATATGGCTTATTCATGTTGCCCTCTGCATCTGTTACGGCTGGTGTCACAGGCTCTCTTGCCGCTATTATTTATACAACAGGCTCTGGTGTTACCTTAAATGGTACAATGGCCTCCAACCTCGGCCCTATAACCACATCGTCTGCTGGAATAATGATCGAATCTATTGCTAGTGGTAAGGCCGGAACATTTAAATTGGATGTGTATACTGGTATTGCCTCTGCCACCGCCGCCGAAACATTGACCTTCCACTTTGACCCAGACCAAAAAGATGGGTATATTAGGAATGTTTTGAATACAAATCCGCAAAAAGTTTATTCAACAAACTTTGCTAGTGGTCAAAATAAAAAATATTTCCTTGGTGAGACCTTTGAAGAAGCTGTTTTAAGAAGAGTAACATCAGTCACCGGCGCCACCGCCGCTGGTAAACAATGGGGAGTTCTTATTCCATTGGCATCAGGTTCCGCCGCAGCAAACAATATGTTAGAGCATAAAAATGCTGCCACCGCCGCAAAAACCGGATGGTTTATTAACCGAGAGCCTGCCCCCGGTGATGACCCAACAAATTATCATGCTGACCAACAGAAAAAACTTTTCCGTTTGGTTGCACTTAGCGAAGGTGAATGGTTTCAAAATAATTATTATGTAAGTATTGAAGACTTGAAATTGGGTACTGTTAAGAATCCAAATTCTACCTTCTCAGTTAAGATTCGCGATACAGCTAACAATATCGTAGAACAGTATTCAAACTGTAACTTAGACGAATCTTCCGCCAATTTCGTTGGTAAAAGAATTGGAGATATGTATCAAACATGGGATTCAAGCACAGAGCGATATGAAACATATGGAGACTACCAAAACCAGTCAAATTATGTTTATGTTGAGATGGCTGATGATTGGAAAGCAGGTATCGATGATGCTTATAAGCTTCCATTTGGATTCTTTGGCCCAGTAAATCCGAAAGGATTTTCCATTGTAAACGATTCCGGTAAGGCGGCCCCAAGGCCATTTGGAGATGCTGGAGGCGCAGTCACCGCACCCGCACTAAATCTATATGTAACTGGAGGCTATCAACTAATCCCACACTGGGGAGGTTCAGCCGCTGAGTTTGTTTCTGCGTCGCTTTCTGATTTAACTTGTTCGCTTGAATTTCCAAGATTGAAGCTAACAGAAGAGGGCACTGCAAGAAATGCAAGCAATTACCTTGCTACTGATTTGTTTGGTGTTAGGCACAAAATGGCTTCTAATAACACAAGAGATATTCTTTCTGATAGAAGTTACATTGATTTGATTCGTTTCGCCGGTGGTGGAATTGATCTACATGCTACTTCACCAGCAACTCAATATTCTTTTGTTTTCTCTTTGGACGACATTAAAAGATCAAACGGAAAGTATTATTGGGAATCTGGATCACATGCTGCTGCGACTGCATTGACAGAACTAGAAGGAACTCAAGCCTTGTTGACAAGCAGTGTTAAACAATTTGCTGCTACATTCTTCGGAGGCTTTGATGGGCTTGATATTACACAAGTTGAGCCATTTTCAAACTTAAATGTTTTGGATGTTTCTGAACGTGACGAAACAACTCACTATGCAAACTATTCTATAGATAAAGCAATTGAGTCAATTTCAGATAGCGAAGTTGTAAAATATGATGTTATCGCCATCCCCGGCCTAACAAATGCAGCATTAAGCAACAAGCTTATGTCTACTGTTGAAAACCGTGGTGATGCCTTGGCTCTTATTGACTTGGCTGACGGATACAAAGAAACATTTGAGAATTCTGGTGCTACTACAACTGGTGGAACCACTCAAGAAGTCCTAGCCACAGCTAGAACAAGAGATTTGAACACAAGCTATGCCGCGACACACTTTCCAAGAGTTCGTGTCCGAGACACAATTTCAGCCGCCGGTGATATTTTTGTAGCACCAGCTTCTGTTGCTGCTATCGGTGCCCTAGCTTACTCTGATGCAAATTCAGAGGGTCCTTGGTTTGCCCCTGCTGGCTTTAATCGCGGAGGCATTTCAATTCTTGGCGGAAATGAAGGCCCCCGTGTTGTTGGAACTTGGAAAAACCTTCCAAAATCAGATCGTGATGAGTTGTATGAAGAAAACATCAACCCAATCGCAAGGTTCCCAGCAGTTGGAGAAATCGTTATCTTTGGGCAAAAGACCCTTCAGCAGACACCATCTGCTTTGGATAGAATTAATGTTAGAAGATTGATGGTCTATCTTAAGAAAAGAATCGGCAATATTGCAGATACTATTCTTTTCGATCAGAATGTTCAAGCAACTTGGTCTCGTTTCAAATCTAGTGCTGATTTGATCCTATCGGATGTCCAGTCAAGATTCGGTATTTCAGAATATAAACTTGTTTTGGATGAGACAACAACAACACCAGACTTGGTAGATCAAAACATCATGTATGCTAAAATCTTTGTCAAACCGGCAAGAGCAATTGAATTTATCGCTATTGATTTTGTTATCACAAGATCCGGCGTCCAATTCTAGAGTGTAGACTAATTAAGTTATAATAAGGAGAAAATAAATTATGGCATTTTGGAGCAACCACACATCAGAGGCAAAAAGAAATTATAGATTTAAAATTACTATGCTTCCGTTCGGACAAGCTAACTCTATCGTATGGTGGGCTAAAACAACTAGTCTTCCCTCCTATGATGTTTCAGAGGTAGAACACAATCATATGGATAATAAATATTATTTCCCCGGCAGAGTATCATGGACAGAAGTTTCCATGACTCTTGTAGATCCTATTTCTCCTGACGCGACCGACTTACTAAATAAGATGCTTGTCGATAGCGGTTATATTGTCCCAGCTAACGAAAATGCTGCCGCCAATAAATCCACTATTTCTAAAAAGAAAGCAGCAGGTCTTGGTATGGTTAAGATTGAAGTTCTTGATGCCGAAGGTAAAGAAATTGAAACTTGGGAATTGAAAAATCCATTCATCAAGTCTGCAAAATTTGGAGATTTGGATTATAGTAGTGATGACTTGAAACAAGTAGAATTGACACTTCGTTATGATTGGGCCACATGTACTGGTGGTGCTGGTGCAACACGATTTGAGTCTCAAAGCTAGTTCAATAAGAGGTTTAAATGGCTTTTTGGAGCAACAAGGACACAAGTCCCGCGAGAAAGTATAGATTCAAAGTAGGAACAGCTAAGAACATCAATTGGTGGTATGCCAATTCTGTCAGCTTACCTTCTTTTGAAATCAACACGAACGAATACCAACTAATAAACCAAAAGTTTAAGTATCCCGGTGTGCCAACTTGGAATGATGTTACAATTAGTATTGTTGATGTAGCAGACTCTGTTAAAGAGATTAAAAAATTGTTAAAACAGTATAAGTTTGATTTTTTACAAGTAGAGGGGATTCAAAAAGTTTATACCCGAACATTGAATCAATTCAAAGCAGATAAGTTCAAACCATCGCCCATCGATACCGCCCGTAGCCCATACGTCAACGACACCAGTGAAGAGGCTTTGACTCGCGATCTGTTCCAAGCACAAAAAGAGTTTAATAACCAAGGGAATGATTTTGTAATAGAGCAAATGAAGTCTGATGGAAAAACATTAAGAACTTGGACCCTTGTTAATTCTTTCATTAAATCAGTCAATTATGGCGATTTAGATTACGGTAGCGACGAGTTGGTTTCAATTGAAATAGTTGTTAGTTACGACTATGCAACAACAGAAAAATAATTTAAAGAGGTGAAAATTGAGTAGAAACAATATGGATAGAACGGGTGCTGCTCCGCAAGCAGAAGCTATAACCCCAGAAACAGCGAATGCACAAAGTCCGTTGAATTTTGTCGCCCCAACAGAATTTGTTGATCTTCCGTCAAAAGGACTCGGATATAATTCAGATCATACAATGTCTGGCAAGGATACAATCGAAATTCGTTATATGACCGCAAAAGATGAAGATATATTGACTTCTAAGACACTTTTGAAAAAAGGAATAGCAGTAGAGAGGTTTCTAGATAATATTATTATAGACAAAAATGTCAAAGCATCTTCTCTTCTCGTAGGAGACAGAAATGCTATTATTATTGCCGCTAGGATTTCAGGTTATGGTGCGGATTATACCACAAATGTAACATGCCCAGCTTGCTCCGAGACATCACAATATAATTTTGATTTAAACAATGCTAAAGTTGATGAATCAACGATAGATGAAACCCTTGGGCTATCACAAACGCCCGAAGGTAATTTTAAAGCTACAATGCCATTATCTAAGTTTGAAGTACACTTCAGGCTTCTTACGGGAAAAGACGAAATATATTTATCAAAACTTTCAACCAACAAGGCGAAAAGTAAACTTCAGGAGACTGTTTTAACCGATCAATATAAAAGAATGATTGTTTCAGTGGCTGGTTACACTGAGCAAGAAGTTATAAATGAATTTGTTAATAACCTTCCTACTAGAGACTCTAGATTTCTAAGGACTTGTTATAAACTAGCCAACCCAGATGTTAAGGTCATCGACGACTTTTCTTGTACCGCATGCGGCTTTGAGCAAGAATTGGAGGTTCCGTTCGGCGCGGACTTTTTTTGGCCTGACCGATAACTATATTGAGGCTATCTACGAACAATTTTTTCTTTTAAAATATCATGGTGGGTGGTCCTTTATAGAAGCCTATAGCCTACCAGTTGGATTAAGATTGTGGTTTTTAAAGAGATTAGAAAAGCAATTTAAAGATGAAAAGAAAGAAATGGATAAAGCTAATAAGCGAAGATAAATAATGCCCTTTGGGGCATTTTTTTATTAAAACTATTTACTACAATTGGGGAGATAATTTATATGTTAGTAATCGATTTATCAGAAAGGAAACTTCTTAAAGAAACATGGATGGAGATGTTAGGATCTTGGTCCAAATCTTTATTAAAAATGATGTATGGAGACGATGTTAAGGTCATCGCTAATGTTAATGAAGATGAGGCCGCCGGTCCTAAATTTATTATTCGCGGAAAACACAAAGATGTTAAATCATATGCTCAAGCCATTGTAGCCGAGAAGGGATATCTTGATGCTTATTCTCGTTATGGTAAAGAACACTTCCAAACTGTAAAAGCTCGCGAAGAACTAAATACAGCAGTACAGAACTTTGAAAATACAACAGGATTATTGTGGCCTTTCAAAGACGAGGGTTAATGAGTGACTGAAATTGAAAGAATTGAAAAGTTGAACAAAGCTAAAGCTGAAGGTGCGGTTACCGATGAGCAGTATGCTAAGTCTTTAAGAGAAGTTTTCAAGGCAACAAAAGAAGTTTCAACAGAGACAGCAAAAGCAACAGCCGCACAAATGGAAATGGCGAAAACCTTTGGTGACACCATTGGTCAGCTTGATGCCGCTCGCACTCTTTTAAAAGATTATGGAACACTTCAAAAGCAAGCCGTGTTAACAACTGAAGCGAAAACAGAAGCCGAAAGGCAAGCAATTGAAATGCAACGAGCCCAAATCGCTGCACTTAAAGATGCCGCCGATGCCGCCAAAGAATATATAGAAGAAATTGAAGCTATGGGTCCCGGCTATGAAGAGGCTCTGAGAAAAGGTCAGCCGTTTTTTGAAGACATGGCCACGAAAATGGGGCTTTTATCCAAGGGCAGTAATAAATTTTTAAGACAAATTTACGAACTCGGAGCCGCAGCCAAGAAAGAAGGTGGACTTAAAGGTCTTGCAAAAGGATTCAGAAATGTTTTTAATGCATCTAATATAGCTCTATCAATCATTAGTAAAATAGCAGAAGCCACAATAGCTCAAGCCGCCGCTGTTGACAAAGCGGGTGCAGCTTATGCGAAATCAACTGGGTTTGGCCGCGAATTTGATGGAATGCTTAGTGCGACAAATCATAGCATGAAAAGGTTTAATGTAAATGCAGAAGATGTTGGCAAAGGTTTAGTATCATTAAGAACAGGATTATCGCAGTTTAAAGATCTCACAGCCGAAACACAACAAAATTTGTTAAATACCGTTGTTGGGCTTGAAAAACTTGGAGTCGCTACTGATGACTCCACACAAGTTTTAAACAACTTGACCAAGGCCCTCGGAATGTCTGAAAGCAAAGCCGCTGACTTAACAAGAGAAATTGCTTTATCGGGTCAGGCTCTTGGAATGACCGCAAGCAAAATAACAAAAGAGTTTAATTCAGCCCTTGGTACACTTGCTGTCTACGGTGACAAGTCAACAAAAGTATTCATGAAGTTGGCCTCAATGGCTCAAGTCGCAGGTGTTGAAGTCAACACGTTGTTGGGCATTGCAAACAAATTTGATACTTTTTCTGATTCAGCTATGACAGCGGCTAAAATGAATGCTATTTTGGGAACTAGTTTTTCCGGTGTGAATATGATGATGATGGACCACGGCCAAAGAGTTGAAGAAGTCATTAAAGGCATGCAAAGAACAGGAAAATCTTTCGGACAGCTTGACAAATTCACACAACAAGCAATTGCCGCTCAGTTGGGTATTAAAGATATGGCTCAAGCAAATAAAATTCTTGGTATGAGTTTGGGTGGTTATAGGAAGATGCAACGAGAACAAGCCCAGAGCGAAAAAAGCCAAGAGGCTTTAAACAAAAAAATGAAAGATGCAATGTCGGTTGTTGATGAATTGAAACAACTTATGATGTCTTTTGCGATTGATGTGCAACCTATAATACCATTTATCAAAAAAGTGGCAGAATCTTTCGCAGGCTTTATGAACTTAATAAAAGACTTTTCCCCGTGGACAATTCTTCTCACATCGGCTTTCATTTTTTTAGCTGGTAAGGGATTGCTCGCTGCCGGATCGGTTTATCTAATGGGAAAAGTGTCAGCGAAAGCAGCACCCGGAGTAGCAGCCCTTGGAGGCTCGATGGGGCTCCTTGGGTTATCAATGTTAGGTATGGGAATCGGCCTCGCACTGATTATAGGTAGCTTCACTCTTTTGGTTAAAACATTGTTTAACGGTGTAGTCGCACTTGCTGAAGCAGGTGTTGGTTTCGCTCAAGCCGCCGGTGGTGCTATGCTTTTTGCTGGTGCAATATTGGCAACTGCTGCCGCAATTAAAATACTCAGCGCTGCAACCTTGTCTTTATCCGTAGCTGGTCCCATAGGGCTTATTGTTGGTGGGGTTTTAGCGGCGGGGTTCGGATTGTCAAAGCTATTATCGAGTGATTCTGGCGGTGCAGAGCCTTTCGATTCAAAAGGATTAATGGACAATGCAGATAAAATAACAGACCTTTCTACAAAATTAAAAGAATTAACTGATAACAAAGAAGGTTTACAAAACACTTTCGCCGCCATCGGTGCTGGTCTTGAAATTGCTAAGAATTCATTGAATGCTGATATACAATCAACACTAGCCAATGCCGCACTTATCACAACCGGTCAAGCTGCCGGTGAAATGTCACGTGGCGGTGTCGGTGAAGCAATTAGTAGAAATCTAGCCGGTGTCGTCGATGCCGTCGGTGGCCTTGTCACTGGCAAAGAAGATAAAAAGAAAATGACGATAACACTTGATGCTGCTGCGACCAAAAAACTGTTAAGCGGCCAAGCCGCTGAAGCATGGGTAGATACGGGCACATAAAGAGGTAATAAAGATGACTATATCAAAATTTTATGAAACAGATGTAAAGAATATTGCTAACAAGCGATCAGCCAAATTAATAATAAAAAGCATGCTTGTCAATAAAAGCATCCAATTCCCAGCTTTTTTGACTTCGTTTAGTCAGACTTTTACCTCTAATTGGAATGAAGAAGAAGTATACGGTAGAATGGACCCCATTGCTACTTTTCAAAACACAAGGCGATCTATTTCCGTTTCCTTCGATTTGCCTGCTGCAAACTTCAATGTAGCAAAAGATAATTTAGAAAAATGCGATATGTTAGCAAAATTTTTATACCCCGGTTACAAAAAACAAACAGAGATCGGTCCGGCAAAGGCCGAAGTCAAAAAAGCTGAAGACAGCAATATTTCAGAATTAGGAAATGTAATTTCTAGACCCCCTTTGGTTGGTGTTAAATTTGCCAATTTAATTGGAGGCGGTATGGCTAGCCAATTAGGCTATTTATCTGGCCTTGAGTGGACACCAGTATTAGAAATGGGGATGTTCACCGACACGAACAAATTCTTTCCAAAGGTCATATCATTGTCTTTCACACTCAATGTATTGCATCAAGCTGATAAAGGATGGGATGAGAGTGGAGAATGGATCAAAAAAAGCTCCCCGTTTTTCAGCTTATAATAGAGGTTAATTATGTCAAGATATAATAAAAGAACAGTAGCAACAAATTCCAACGAACAGTATAAAAACCTCCTTGAGAAAAGGGGGGTTGAAAAGGTAAAACAATATAAAACCTTAGAAAAGGAAGTCCTAGAACAAGAAGTATATGACTCGGTTGAGACATTTGATTATGCTTGGACATATGGAGACATGTATTGGAAGCTATCATCTCGTTTTTATGGAGATCCTCAATATTGGTGGGTCATTGCCTCTTTTAATAAGAAACCAACAGAGTCACATAATAAAATCGGAGATACAATTAAAATACCAGTCAGTTTGGCCGATGCTTTACAGGTGGTGGAATAATGGCCGAGTACGAAAAATCACAATTTTTAAAAGACCTTGTTAAATGGATAAATACACAGCACGTCAGCGGCAAGCCACTAATAAGTAGGGCTGAATTTTACACTTCGACTTTTGGCAATGCCAATTGGGAAAAAGGCGACGGAGGCGCTGACATCGGTGCCGACATCGCTTACAATGCACCACCCGAACACAAGGCCACCGTTGGTGGTTTGCAAATATCAAATTTTCTCAATCGTAGTGCACTGGTCGAAGATGGATTGGCTTATTTTAAAGATTCGTTATTTTTAGATTATATGCTTGCAATGTATAGCAATATTAAAATATTAGACAACGGAACCAGTGTTGAACAAGGTCCTGAACCGATAGAAGACATTAAGATCCCTAGAATCAACAAAAAACAATCGGCATTTCTATATGCTCGCAATTTACTCCAACACTATCAGGTTTATTTTACAACAACGATCGCATATGATAAGTCCAATGCTTTCCTTGCAAAGCGAATAAATCCTTACTTAATGGTCAATCCCACAGAACCCCAATTCCGTAAAAAAGGTCTCGTTGAATTATTTCACGACCATTTAGTAGCTAGAGAACCCTTAGATTGGACAGAAAAAGAAAGACGATTATTTCTCTTAATGTCCGGTCAACATTATGCTAAAAATGATTTGGGATATTTGAATTTAATGGACACCCCCGCCGCCAACCCCGGACCCGTATTTGAAAATTTTTACGGCACCAAAGTACTTAAATTCTGGCATGATAATTTCAATGCCGCCGCGACCATAGAGGGTGCTCAAGAAACCCCCGAATTGAAAGCTCTTGAAGGCTATATAGGACAAATAGATTTACAAACATTTGCAAACCACATTACTCACGGATCAGACAACGATGATTTGAAAACAAAAATCGTCCCATATACAAAATTTTTATCGGCTCCGACGCTCTTGCCCCCTTTGGTCGGAAAGATTCAAATAGACAAATTGCTCACAATGTGTCTTCCAAGCTATGGCTTCCGTGATAAATCATATGCGGAAAGAACAAAATTCGGCCCCGAAGACAAAGTAAGCATACCTATAGAAAACAACTCGGAATATCAAAAGAATTTTCCAAAAGCCACAACCACCGATGTTGTAAGTCTCAACATGAAATATCTGATTGGCGAAGACCGCATCGAGCAACTAAAAAATGCAAAGCTTACTTTTATACCCAAGACTGCACTTGGAAGCAAATCTGAAATCAAAAGTGCCCTTACAGCTATCGGTTTCGACAGTTCCACCGATACATGGGTCAAATCTAAATTAGTAGCAGCAGATGTAGGTCAAAAATGGCAGACAGGTCGTTTTGTGGGCCCTCCAGCCGGACCTCTTTTTAAAATTCCTAAAGACAAAAATCTACTGCAATATTCTGATAAAGGTGTCCGTGATAAATTGGCTTCTGAACTGGGCCAAGCTCTTGCAAATGAACTGGGCGGCGGGGTGCAAGTCACGTCTGACGAGGATTACCCAACATCTGGCAATGATGCTATGTGGAAACCTATACAAATGGTATCGAAGGTTATACAAAAGGAATTCCAAGCATTCCAGAAAAGATATGAAAAATATCGAACAACGGTCCAAACCACCCAGTTCTACACTCTGAGCAGTCTTAATTTAACTCTAGAGCCATATGATGATGATAACCCCACTACCGCATTTGTTGTACAATTGTGGATTGATGCTGTAAATGTCGCCGCAAGGAAGGCATATGAATGGTTGATGGTATCTCAGGCAAATTCTGAATCAATGTTGCGATGGCTTGTTGTTCGCTATTATGCAAAACAAAATAAAACGAATGATCAAATAGCAGAATTGCTAAAAGACAAAGGATTGGATAAAGATAAACCAACTTCTCAATCTAACACACCATATAAAATTGATCTTAAACCGCCACCGTCAGCAGCACAAAAAAAACTAACAAAAGATGAACTTGACGAAAAAGTAAAACAAAGAAGAAAGAACATTGATCAATGTTTATTATCAACCAATATAGAGCCGTTGAAAAATGCTTATCGCTCTTTGATAGATCTCGAAATGAGAGGAAAAGGCGATCTAAAAGACAGCATTCATTGGCTTACCAACAGTCAAAATTTGAAATTTACTACTTCAGAGCCCTTCGGAGGCAGGTTTCATCTTTTGGAACATGGTGAGGGACAACACACTTCTATTCCAAATTATATAGGGTCTCCCCCCGGAAATGAAATTGCTTCTTTTTTGCAAATGACACCCGATATAATGTCTGCTTTAACACCGAAAATAAGACTTCATAGGATCATTACTGACCTTAATGGCAAGGATGTGGAAACAGAATTTGTATTTAACAATTATGTCTCACAAGATGAAGTAATTTCTCTTCAGAATTCTCAAAATTTTGAGAAAGGAAGAGGAGCCGGAATTAAAAGTTTCAGTTTTTCTTATGAAGGAGGAACACCAGCAACAGCTAAAAAAGACATTCAAGCAGAGTTGGTTCTATTTTTTCAGTCATTTAATGAATTAACAAAAGAAAGAGGCTCCATTGGTCGTAAAAAAAGATACCGGTATATTGATTTACTACTATATCCCCATAACGATGAGAATGTCAAACCAAGCGAGACTGTTCACCCAAATCAATTTAAGCCATCAAATTTTAGAATTCGTGCTGATGTCGGTTGGAATCCACGAACCGATGACTCATTTAAAAGCATTTTATCTGGAAGGGGTATTAAACTAGAGGATTTTAACAAATCGCTATTCAAGATAAATAAAACTTTTCTTTTGAACATGATAGATCACGATATTGACTTTAGAAACGATGGCACCGTTGAAATTAAAATCACTTATGCCGCTTATATTGAATCTGAGACAAGATCGTCTAATGTCAATGCTCTCTCTACACCACAAATAGAATTTTTTAGAAAAAAACAAACCATGGAAATAAGAAAATTGTTAGAAACAGGTAAATGTGAGTCTTCTGAGATTAATACATTATTGAGACTGCAAGCTAGCAATGAAAGTGCATATATTCGTGCGGCCCAAGGTTCAATAGGACGACGGATGATTTTGAGAAAACTTCAAAGAACCGTTTTTTTTGATGAAAAGAGCGTCAAAGAATACTTGAAAGATTATTCTTCAACACCACCAGAACTCAAGAATTTGAATTTGGCCCAGTCAAGAAGAAGAAAGAAAGGCCAAAAAGAAGTTAATTTTTATTTTTTAGGAGATTTGTTGTACACTTTAATGGATTGTTTATATGAGCCCGGAAAATTAGGAGAAAGATATAATCCTGAATATGATAATACTATAAAATATAATAAAAGGAGACCAGAATTAAGAAGCTTTGTACCGTTGTTGTCTTCATTTACATATAGCGATTATAATGAAAAAAAAGAAAGCAGCACTCCTATTTTTAGTGCCAATATAGCAGATATTCCAATTTCTGTTAGATATTTCAATGAATGGTATGTTGAACATGTAGTTAAGCCTGAAAGGACTGTATACCCTTTGATGGATTTCATTAGAGATTTGCTTAAAGCTGTCATCGATTTAATGACGGATGCATGCATAAACAGACAAATTGACACATCATTGATGTTTCAGACAGCCCAGTACACCGCACTTGGAAAAAAATACAAAAATCTTTATTATGATCCCCTTGCAGTTCAGAGACAAGAAACTGCCAAAGGGTTTGGATCAGAATTAATATTCGATGTCAACAGTGAGTATAATAAAAAAGATTCTGTGTTGCCATTTACATCAAGTGATACAGATTTAAATGGAAAAATAAATCCAATAGGAAATTATTTTAATTACACTCTTTTGTATGCAGTTTCACCTTTAATGTCTACCGGTCACCGGGGCGAAGGCATTAGATCTAAAGACGAAAAAAGAGGAACTTATCATTTTCAAATCGGCTCAAGCCGAGGAATACTCAAGACAGTCAATTTCTCAAAAACAGATATGGCCTATCTTCGTGAAGCTAGATTTTATAATCAAGGGAATTATGGCCTACTGCAACTTGGAGCAGTTTACAATGTTACATTAGAATTGTTTGGAAATACATTGTTTTATCCCGGCATGGAGATTTTTATTGATCCTAGATCTTTTGGAGGGCCCAACTGGGATCCAACCGCTGGCGGCGCCAATCGGTCTGTCGCAAATGCCCTTGGAATCGGCGGGTATCATATTATAACGAAAGTTAGTTCTAATATTTCAACATCTGGTTTTACAACCACAGTTGAAGCGGTGTTTCAATATAGTGGTGACCAAGAGTCAAGAACGATGGCTCTTGATGGACAAACAACAAACAGTGTTGCTTATAACATAGATGATCCGCCAAAAAGTAAAGATGGACCGGGGGATGAAGTCGATACCGCAACTCCTAGAAAGAGTGTTAGGTGTGTTGAGGTGCTGAACTCCTCAATTCAAAACTCAATAAAATT
>TARA_R110002074_G_scaffold197610_9_pt1 | contig 15578 bp, 8 predicted proteins | sample TARA_R110002074 | Tara Oceans TARA_R110002074 (sample SAMEA4397215) | marine metagenome | biome: Polar Biome; feature: [MIX] marine epipelagic wind mixed layer (ENVO:01000061); material: water (ENVO:00002006), including particulate matter (ENVO:01000060) such as... | depth 10-100 m
GTCAATTTAGTTTCTTTGTTCCTAAAAAAAATACTTAAAAACCACCATATTGCATTACAACCATTGTTCAGGAAGTTCAACGGAAAGCTTGCTTTAAAACATCAACTACCTATATATTAGCAGCACCATAGCATAAGTAGGTTAAGTTCATGGTAAGATTTGGGGAAAAGACGGGGCTATGCTCCGTCTTTTTATTTTATAACAATCGGGTTATCTACCTACACAAAAGCTGTCCAAATAACTGCTTGAAATTCAACTTTTACTAAATAAAAGTTATTTTTTTTCTTAAAATTTCTTTTTTTATTTACTCAATACCAGTAATTTAGTCCTGCCATAGCATAAGTAGGTTAAGTTTATGGTAAGATTTGGGACGAAAAGGGTGGAGACTTCTCCGCCCTTTTCTATTTTAAACCAAAAAAACCACCTAAGATTATTTCTTAAGCGGTTTCCTACAAAGACCGTAAGATACTTGTCTTCTAAATACTATTTATTACTAGCATAAAGTTTTGATACCTCATCCCAATTAATAATATTGAAAAATGCTTCAATATAATCAGGTCTTTTGTTTTGATAATTTAGGTAGTAAGCATGTTCCCATACATCTAAACCTAAAATTGGGTGACCACCGCATCCTACACCAGGCATAAGTGAGTTATCTTGATTAGGTGTAGAACAAACTTCTACTTTACCACCTTTATGAACACATAACCATGCCCAACCAGAACCAAATCTAGTTCCTGCTGCAGTAGTAAACTTTTCTTTAAAAGCGTCAAAAGAGCCAAAAGCAGTATCAATAGCCTTAGCCAACTCTCCACTTGGCTTACCTCCGCCATTTGGAGATAAAATTGTCCAGAATAAAGAATGATTATAAAAACCTCCGCCATTATTTCTAACAGCACTATTATTCATATCTAAACCGGTTAAAATAGCTTCAATTGATTTTCCTTCAAGTTTAGTACCCTCGATAGCGGCATTTAACTTAGCAGTATATCCGTTATGATGTTTTGTATGATGTATTTCCATTGTCCTTGCATCTATATGTGGCTCAAGAGCATCATATGCGTAAGGCAATTTTGGTAGTTGAAAAGCCATAATTTGTTTGTTTTTAAATTAATATTAATTGTCTTTCAAAGTTACGAGTTTTAACATTTATATTCATCTAATAATTTGTTAAGAACTGTACAGGAATCCTTAATTTGCGGTAAAAAGAAGTGTCTAGTAATTCTTTTACCATATATAATGCTTCAGCAGGATCCGGCAAAACCTATGCCCTTGCTAAAGTATACTTAAAAATTATACTAGCATCTCCCCAAAATTTTAAAAAAATTTTAGCTATAACATTTACCAATAAAGCGGTAAATGAGATGAAGCATCGTATTTTAAATAGCCTGTTCGAATTTTCTAAGACCTCTTCTATTAAAGAAGCTTCTCCTTTATTTATTGATATTATTAATGAGACCTCTTTTACCTTTGAAGAACTACCATCTTTAAGTAAACTTAGATTAAAACAAATACTACACAACTACGCATTTTTTGATATTTCTACCATAGATAAATTTACACATAGGCTTATTAGAACCTTTGCGAAGGACTTAAAAATTCCACAAAATTTTGAAGTGGTATTAGACGTTGACTTATTATTACAGGAAGCTGTTGAAAGAGTCATCGGAAAAGCAGGCGAAGATCTTGAATTCACCAAAGTACTTTTAGATTTTGCACTTGAAAAAATAGAAGATGATAGAAGTTGGGATATTGGCTTTGACCTATTAAAAATTGGCAAGCTTATATTCGACGAAAATAACGCAGAGCATCTTAAGCACTTAAAGGATGTAGAACTTGGAGATTTCTTAAAACTACAAAGTCATCTAAAGTCACAGACAAAAATAGTAGAAAAAAAGATTATTGAGCTAGCCTCTTCCTGCTTAGATATTATCATTCATCACGGGGTCGAATTCAAAGACTTTCCTAGGGAAACTTTACCAAATCATTTTAAAAAAATAAAGGATGGTAATTTCAATCCTACTGTACTCTATAATAATAAACTTGAAGAAAATTTAATTGATGGTAAAATATTAAAAGCAACCATAAAAAATGCCCCTGTAGAACTTTCTCAACAATTACTTCATAAGTATCAAAACATAAAGCAGCTGATTTTCAAAAGAGGCCTATTTTCCAATATTAATAGAAATATCGTTCCTTTCGCTCTTTTAAATGCCATTCAAAAAGAATTAAAAATAATTCAGGAAGAAAAAGACCAGCTATCTATATCTGAATTTAACACCTTGATAGCAAAAGAGATTAAAGATCAGCCGGCACCATTTATTTACGAACGACTCGGTGAAAAATACAGGCATTATTTTATAGATGAGTTTCAAGACACTTCGCAGATGCAATGGGAAAACCTTATACCATTAATCGGTAATGCTATGGAAGGCGAAGATGAACTTGGTGATACAGGGTCATTATTTTTGGTAGGCGACCCTAAACAAGCTATCTACAGATGGCGTGGCGGTAAGGCAGAACAATTTCTTGATTTAGCAACACAACAAAAGCACCCGTTCACTATAGAATCTGAGCTAGTCACTCTACCTAAAAACTACAGAAGCTACGCCGAAATCATCAAATTTAACAATAGCTTTTTTCAAAGTATTAGTCCCTTTTTAGAAAACACGATGTATCAAGAGTTTTTTAAAATTGGCAATCAACAGGAAGTAAACCAAAAGGATGGTGGGTATGTCAACCTATCATTAATAGAAGAAGAGAGTTATGAGGAATATGCTTTAGAAACCTTAGCGGCTATCAACAAATGCTTAGCTCAAGGGTATACCTACAGTGATATCTGTATTATTATTAGAAAAAAGAAACATGGCTTATTACTAGCCAATTTTCTTATGCAAAATGAAATACCTGTAGTTTCTTCAGACTCTTTATTATTAAGTGGAAGCCCGAAAGCTATTTTTCTGGTTCAATTAATACGATACATGGTTCAGCCAACTGAGCTAGAGATTCGATTTGAAATACTAAATTTTTTATCAGAAGTAAAAGAAGATAGGCATGCATATATTTTCAACAATTTAAACCATCTTGACGCCCACTTACTTGAAGAATATGGCTTTGATTCCTCAAAATTGCGACAGGCCTCTGTTTATGACGGTCTGGCTTATGCCATAAAAATCTTTAATCTTATACCCCATTCAGACGCACATCTATCTGCATTTATGGATTTGGTTTTTGATGTTGAGCAAAAATATGGTTCAGATATGCAATCGTTTTTGGACTATTGGGATAAAAAAGGAAATTCATCAAGCATCAGTACTCCAGAAAATTTAGATTCTGTACAGATTATGACTATTCATAAATCTAAAGGTTTAGAATTTCCCGTAGTTATATTTCCGTATGCCAATTCTAACATATTTGAAGAAATTGATCCTAAATTATGGCTTCCGGTAGATAAGGAAGAATTTCTAGGGTTTTCAGAAGTGTTGATTAATAAAAAACAAGAAGTACGAGAATATGGTGAGCTTGAATCAATACTATACGACCTAGATCATCAAAAATTACAGTTAGACACTTTTAACCTTTTATATGTAGTACTCACAAGAGCTGTAAATGCATTATTTATTATAAGCTCAAATTATCTTGATAGAAAAGGTAATCATAATTCAAACTATTATTCAGGCTTGTTTATTCATTTTTTAAAGAGCAAAAACCTATACGAACAAGGCAAATTGGAATATGATTTTGGCGAATTAAAAAGTGTTGACACAAAACACGTCTCAAACACTATTCAAAAAAATATACCTTATATATATACCAACAAAGATCGACCTGATTTTAAAATTATAGCTTTATCCGGTATTTTATGGGATGAAGGTTTAGACGTTGCCATTAATCAAGGAAATGTGATTCATACCATATTAGGAGCTATTTACACAACAGCCGATTTAGAAAGAGCTCTTCGAATGGGAATTCAAAAAGGTTTCATTAAGGAGCAGGAAAAGGAAGAAATAAAAGCTAAAGTCAAAAGGGTTATTTATCATCAAGATTTAAATAATTTTTACGAAACTGGTTTTGAAGTTTTAAATGAACGAGATTTATTAATGGCAAATGGAACCATTCAAAGACCAGACAGAGTTGTTCTTAAAGGTAATCATGCGACCATAATTGATTATAAAACAGGTGAACGTAACGCTAAATATCGCAATCAACTGAATACCTATGCCGATAGCTTTTCAAATATGGGATATATAATAGACCACAAAATCATTGTGTATATAAATACAGAAATACAATTAGAATATATATAATTAATTATGTACCGAAAAATAAAAGAACACTTACAGCAAGAAATTGAATCCATTAAAAATGATGGTCTTTTTAAGGAAGAAAGAATAATAATTTCGCCACAAGATGCTGTCATTAAAATTAACACTGGGCAAGAGGTTATTAACTTTTGTGCCAATAACTATTTAGGCCTTTCATCCCACCCAGATGTAATACAAGCAGCTAAAGATGCTATGGATACCCATGGTTTTGGAATGTCTTCAGTAAGATTTATATGTGGCACACAAGACATTCACAAAAACCTTGAGAAAAAAATCGCTCATTTTTACGAAACAGAAGACACCATATTATATGCAGCGGCATTCGATGCTAATGGAGGTGTTTTTGAACCCTTACTATCTGCCGAAGATGCAATAATTTCTGACTCATTAAACCATGCTTCTATAATAGATGGCGTACGGTTATGTAAAGCTAAACGATATCGATATGCAAATAGCGACATGCAAGACCTTGAGGAGCAACTTAAGAAAGCCAATGAAGATGGAGCTAGATTTAAAATCATCGTAACTGACGGTGTATTCTCTATGGATGGTATTGTAGCCCCTTTAGATAAAATTTGTGATTTAGCCGATAAGTACGATGCATTAGTAATGATAGATGAATGCCATGCAGCAGGTTTTATTGGTGATAAAGGAAAAGGCACCCTAGAAGAAAAAGGTGTTATGGGTAGAATAGACATTATAACCGGTACCTTAGGTAAAGCTTTAGGGGGTGCAATGGGTGGTTATACAACTGGAAAAAAGGAAATCATTACACTACTGAGACAGCGATCAAGACCCTATTTATTTTCAAATTCTTTGGCGCCAGCTATAGTTGGTGCATCTATTAAGGTTTTTGATATGTTAGAAAACGATACTTCCTTACGCGATAAATTAGAAGAAAATACAGCGTACTTTAAAAAAGGTATTAAAAAAGCAGGCTTCGATATTGTCGATGGAGACTCTGCGATAGTTCCTGTAATGCTTTATGATGCGAAATTATCACAACAAATGGCAAATAAGTTACTTGAAAGAGGCATATATGTTATCGGTTTTTTCTATCCTGTAGTGCCAAAAGGGAAAGCACGAATAAGAGTTCAACTATCAGCAGCACATTCAAAGGCGCATATAGACACTGCGATTAAAGCCTTTACTGAAGTAGGCAAAGAACTAAAAATCGTTTAAATGCGCTTTTTAATCTGTTAAATGCGTTAAAAAAAATAGGAAATTGATTTTGTTAATAATATTTAACAAGTTACATTTGCAGCTAATAAACACTTAAACTTAAAAATTTGAACATGAAACATCTTAGCAAATTATTGGTTGTTGCCCTACTTGTTGTAGGTATCAACAGCATACAAGCGCAAGACGAGAACAACCCTTGGCAAGTGCAATTCGGGGTTAATGCCGTTGACGTATATCCTACTGGGGATGTAAGTTCTTTTGGTAATGAATTCTTTAATGCGAACGATCACTGGAATATTTTACCTTCTATATCTTATGTAGGAGTTTCAAAGAGTGTTGGTGACGGCTTCTCTATTGGAGCAAGAGGATCTCTTAACAAAATCAGCAAATTAGGTGATGTTAGCGTTGATGATTTCTCTTATTATGCTTTAGATGGTACAATAAAATATGATTTAATCAAAAGAACTACTGTAATTGATCCTTTCATTGAGATTGGTGGTGGTTATACTTGGGTTGATGAAATCGGAGCTGGAACTGTAAATGGTGGTCTTGGACTTAACATTTGGTTTTCAGAAAACTTAGGTCTTACATTACAATCTTCTTACAAGCATGCTTTTGAAGATTACGGTGTAAAACATTTCCAACACTTAGCTGGTATTTCAGTTAAATTTGGTGGTACTGATACTGACGGTGATGGTATCTACGATAAAGATGATGCTTGTCCAGAAGTTGCTGGTCTTGAAGCATTCAATGGTTGTCCTGATTCTGATGGCGATGGTATAGAAGATAGCAAAGATGCTTGTCCTAACGAAGCTGGTTCTAAAGAAATGAACGGTTGTCCTGATGCTGATGGCGATGGTGTTGCTGATAAAGACGATGCTTGTCCTAACGAAGCTGGTCTTCCTGCTTTAGCTGGTTGTCCTGATGCTGATGGCGATGGTGTAGCTGATAAAGATGACGATTGTCCTTCTGAAGCTGGTCCTGCTGAAAACAAAGGTTGTCCTTGGGCAGATGCTGATGGCGATGGTGTACTTGACAAAGATGATCAATGTCCAGATGTTGCTGGTACAGTAGCTAACGCTGGTTGTCCTGAAGTAACTGCAGAAGTTCAAAAGCAATTGAATGATTATGCTAGAACTATCTTATTTGATACTGGTAAAGCAAGTTTAAAAACAGAAACTGTTGGTGTATTTGTTGATATCATAAAGATATTAAATGAGTATCCTACTTCTAAATTTACAGTTGAAGGTCACACTGATAGTGTAGGTAGTGAAAAATTAAATCAATCTTTATCTGAAAAAAGAGCAAATAGCGTAAGAGACTTTTTAATTAAAGAAGGTGTCGCTTCAGATAGATTAACTGCAATTGGTTACGGTGAGGCTAAGCCTATCGCTACTAACAATACAAGAGCAGGTAGAACACAAAACAGAAGGGTAGAAATTAACTTAATCAAATAAGTTAAATTAATCCAAAGTGTTTTTATTGAATAAAAGCTCCGCTATATGCGGAGCTTTTTTATTTTTACTATATGCAGAGCTTTATAGAAGACGTAGTTAAAGATGTAGTAAATAAAAACCAAGATACTGGTAAAGTAATTTTTATTTTACCAAGTAAACGTGCAGGTGTATTTCTTAAAAAAATACTATCTAAAACAATTACTAAAACAGTTCTTGCGCCCGAAATCTATAGTATTGAAGATTTTATTGAAAAAGTATCCAACCTTGTTACGGCAAATACTACCACACAACTCTTTGAACTTTACAATGCTTATTTAAGCGTTGGAGTTTATGAAAAAGAATCATTTGACTCATTTCTGAAATGGGGCCAAATATTATTACAAGATTTTAATGAAGTAGACAGGTATTTAGTTGACGCATCTACGCTATATAAAAACATAGAAGCCATACAAGAAGTCAATCACTGGTCTTTGAATATGGAAAAATCGGAGATGATAGAGAATTATCTTCATTTTTGGAGGTATTTAGAAGATATCTACAATCAATTTAATGACAACTTAATTAAACAAGGTTTAGGCCATCAAGGGCTTATATATAGAACTTCTGTAGCACAATTAACTAGCTATATAGCTCAAATTACGAAGAGGCATGTTTTTCTAGGTTTCAATGCCTTAAACAGTGCTGAAAGCATCCTCATTCAAACCATTCTAGAAAAAACTGATGCAACCATTTACTGGGACATAGACCCCTACTTCTTACAAGACACCATACACGATGCTGGTTATTTTATAAGAAACTATCAAAATACGTGGGGAGTTTTGAAAGGCAAAACCCTTAACGGACTAACCAATCATTATACCACTAAAAAGCGTATTGAAATTATTGGTGTGCCTAAAAATATATCTCAGGTAAACTATGTAGGTGATTTACTTTACAGAATTCAAAATGAACAACCAGAATCTCTAAGTAATGCAGCTATCGTTTTAGGTAATGAAGAATTATTAAATCCGCTATTAAATTCAATTCCTAATAATATTTCGGCTACCAACATTACTATGGGCCAAAAACTAGAATCAACACCATTAGCTAGTTTTTTTACAAACCTGATAGACTTTCATGAGCAAAAAACTGATAAAGGATGGTTTTACAAAAACCTATTAAACTTACTCACGCATTCTTATGCTGTATTGCTTTTTGATGCAAATGAAGTTTCTGCGGAAGCATTGATAACAAAAATAAAAACTAATAATTGGTCATATATCTCGAGTTTACAAATTGAAGAGTTAATACCAAAAAACGCTACTGTATCATTATTATTTAAGAACACTAATAACAATCCGAATCGCTTAATTGATAACTTTCTAGTGCTTGTTCAATCTATTAGAACCCTAGAAATAGTAAAAGAAAATGCCTTATTACTTGAACAGCTTTATAAATTCTACACGCTATTTAATCAGCTAAAAGATTTATGTACTACTTTTTCTTACATCAATAACCTCAAAAGTTTTAAGCATCTATTTAAACAACTCTTAAGTACTGAAACCTTAGACTTTCAAGGGAACCCCGTAGAAGGCATTCAAATTATGGGGATGTTAGAAAGTAGACTGCTTGATTTTGAAACTATCATTATTACCTCAGTTAATGAAGGTGTATTGCCTTCTGGTAAATCTAATAATTCGTTTATCCCTTTCGACCTTAAAATAAAAAACGGGCTACCAACATATAAAGAAAAAGACGCTGTTTATACCTATCATTTCTACAGATTACTACAAAGAGCCAAGAACATATATATTTTATACAATACGGAACCTGATGCTTTAGAAGGTGGTGAAAAAAGCAGACTAATTACACAACTTCTTACTGATGACAATAGAGCGGATATAACAGAGTATATCGCGACTCCTCAAATACAAACAATTACCAGGAAAAGTGACACCATTTTTAAAACAAAAAGTTTAGTTTCTTTAATTCAAGAGAAAGCCAAAAAAGGGTTTTCACCCAGTTCTTTAAGCAACTACATTAGAAACCCTATAGATTTTTACAAACAAAACCTACTGAATATCAACGATGTTCTACAGGTTGAGGAAACGCTTGCTCCCAATACTTTTGGCACCATTGTACATGATAGCTTAGAAGAACTTTACACACCATTAGTTGGCATAAACCTTACTGTTGAGCTTTTAAATGGCATTAAAAAAAATATACATCAAATTGTATCACTCAATTTTGAAAAGACATATAAAGAAGGGAATATTAGCTATGGTAAAAATTATATTTCATTTCATGTTATTCTTAAATACATTCAAACATTCATTGATGCTGAAATAGCAGTCATTGCAAATCATGAAATAAAAATTATCGCATTAGAACTTTCATTAGAAGTTCCTCTTCAAATAAAAGGACTTGATTTTCCAGTTAATTTAAAAGGAAAACTAGATCGTGTAGAGGAGTTTGATGGTATTATCCGTATTATAGATTATAAAACAGGAAAAGTAGAAAGAAGGAATGTAGAAATAATGGACTGGGAAATATTATCTCAGAAATACCAATACAGTAAAGCGTTTCAATTACTTTGCTATGGATTAATGTATTTTAAAACGCATCCAAAAGAAAACCTATCTATTCAAGCAGGTATTATTTCTTTGAAGAATTTTGCTGAAGGCACTTTACTTTTTGCCCAAAAAGAATCTGCTCGAGGAGCAAAAAATCACATTATTGATAGCAATGTGATTCTTGATTTCGAGCAAATACTAGGTCAATTGATTACAGAAATCTGTGATTCTGAAATTCCGTTTACAGAGAAAGAGGTTTAAATTTATTTTTTATCAGGTCGAGTAGGCCTCACCTCTATCTTACTTGGTAATGTTCTTTCGTTCATTTTTAATAAATCTACTACCAGCTGTCCTATATCTTCTGGTTGAATTTTCCATGCATCGGTCTCATCTGGCACATGATTATTAAAATGTGTTGCTACAGAACCAGGCATAATAGTAGAAACTTTAATATCATACTTTCTTAAGTCTAACATAGCCGCTTGGGTAAAGCCCACTACCCCAAATTTAGATGCATTATACCCAGCTCCGTTTGCAAAAAAATTAGTGCCCGCTAAACTCGCCAACGTTATATAATATCCCTTAGATTTTTTTAATTGCTCTACAGAGGCTTTTAGAGAGTGAAAAACACCATTTAGGTTGGTATCTATCATCTGGTGCCATTCGTCATCTGTCATCTGATCTATTGGAGCAAAATTACCTACACCAGCATTTGCTAAAACAACATCTACCTGACCCCATTTATCCATAATTTTGGAAATGGCATTTTTCTCGTCTGCCATTTTCGCTACATCAGAAACAATTCCTAAAACAGCATCATTATTCAAATCTTTTAGGGCCTGGTCTACACTTTTCTGAGATCTACCACTTAAAGCAACTCTCATGCCTTGGTTTAACAATGTCTGAGCAACTGCAAAACCAATACCTTTAGTACCTCCCGTAATGTAGGCTACTTTATTTTTTAAGTCTTTCATCGTTCTTTTTTTAAAATTATCACAAGTTACCAATTCTTTGATTTTTATGTTGTCGTTATTCATTAAGAAATTACGGTTTCAATTTGTTATATTTAACAGTTACTTAATCAACCACCATGAATAGAATAATTATTTGGTCTATAACCGTTGCGCTTGCAGGTTTTTTATTTGGATTTGACACCGTTGTAATTTCAGGAGCGGATAAACAATTACAGGCATTATGGCAAAGTTCTGATTCATTTCATGGCTGGGTAGTTATATCTAGCGCCTTATGGGGTACCGTTCTTGGTGCTTTATTTGCCGGAATACCTACAAATAAATTTGGTCGAAAAAATACGCTAATATGGATTGGTATTCTTTTCAGCATTTCTGCGATAGGCTCAGCGCTTTCCAACGATCCTATTTCCTTTGCTATTTTTAGATTCATTGGTGGTATCGGTGTTGGCGTGTCTACCATTGCAGCACCTGCATATATTTCTGAAATTTCACCAGCTGACAAACGTGGTAAACTAGTTGGCTTCTATCAATTTAGTTTAGTATTTGGTATTCTTATTGCTTTTCTATCTAACTATATGCTTAGCGGATTAGGTGAAAATGCATGGCGTTGGATGGTTGGCGTAGAAGGCATACCTGCTATTATTTACACCTTATTTGTTCTAACAGTTCCAAAGAGTCCAAGATGGTTAATTACCAAAGGGAGAATTGATGAAGCGAAAAAAGTGTTATTACTTATCGACCCTAACCAAGATGTAAATGAGGCCGTAGCTTTAATACAACAAGACGATAAAAACAATATTACTGGTGAATCTATATTCATGAAAAAATATCGATTTCCCCTTATGCTTGCTTTTTTTATTGCATTCTTCAATCAACTTTCAGGTATAAATGCATTCTTATACTATGCTCCACGTATTTTTGAAGAAGCTGGTTTAGGAGAAAGTACTGCCCTTTTAAGCAGTGTAGGTATTGGTGTAACCAATATGTTATTTACCCTATTAGGTATTAACTTAATTGACCGATTAGGCCGTAAACAATTAATGTATATAGGCTCTGTAGGATATATCGTTTCGTTATCTCTTGTTGCCTGCGCATTCTTTTTTGAGTGGCAAGGCATGGCGGTACCAATCTTCTTATTTTTATTTATAGCGGCTCATGCTATCGGACAAGGAAGTGTAATTTGGGTATTTATATCTGAAATATTCCCTAACCATCTTCGTGGAAACGGACAAGCCTTTGGATCCTCGGTGCATTGGATTTTGGCAGCGGCAATACCTGCAGCCGTACCTTTTTTATTCTCAACCATTGGTGCTGGTACCGTTTTCTTGTTTTTTGCCGCTATGATGGTATTACAACTGTTATGGGTGTACTTTATGATGCCGGAAACCAAAGGTGTGTCGCTAGAAGAACTAAGTAAGAAATTGGTAAAGCAGTAGGGTTTCTATTTTAGATTTTTCTTGGGTTAACCAATAAACTATACGGCCGTACATTATATTACTATGATTGAAATACAAAAACGGCAGAAAAAATACTCTTTATAACCGATTATGAAGATTAGATGATTGTAATCAGGTAATTAAGTGAAAGCATAAATCTTACAAGCAATTATGCCGCAACCCATTAATATATTCAGCATCACTAATTCGATTCGCGTAAAGCAAAGGCCATCACAGAACCTGAGGGGTTTTCTTTGGTGCCACCAACCGAAAGTGCAATATACTGTTTGCCATCTACCGAATAGGAACATACATTGGCATTATTGGCAGCAGGCAATTCTGTTTCCCAAACCAGCTTACCCGTTTTCTTATCAAAGGCCCATAGTTTTTTATCTGTAGCACCACTTATAAATACTAAACCGCCAGCGGTTACCATAGGGCCAGATCTGGCCAATAATCCTGTGTTGGGAGCTCCTTTTTTCTGTAACTTTTCATCATTGCCCAAGGGTATCTGCCACTCATATTCACCTGTAGAAAGGTTTAAGGCGCTCAAGGTATTCCATGGTGCTTTTAAAGCGGGATTGCCACTTGGGTCGCTCCAAGTTCTATACGCTGTAATATTCATATAACGCACAGGTACTTCTTCGGTTTCAATTTCTTGTGGCACTTCTATTAATGGCTCTTTTTTATCATACAAAAATGCCATAATTCCTCTTTCTTCACGTGGGGTTAGCACTCCTTTAAAACCGGGCATTTGTCCGCCACCTTGGCGAATTTTTAATAACGTTTCATGTTCTTCTATCTTACCTTTTAACCCAATCAAAGTAGGAAAGGTTGGGGGAACACCTTCCATTTCCGTGCCGTGGCATGTTGCACAATGTTTGCTATAGGCAGCACGCCCATACTCATACCGCGTACTATTGTCGGCGGCAAAATGTTTATTGGCATCGAGAATGGTCTGTATTTCGGGTAGATTATTACCTCGTATGTACAAATAAGAAGAGTTTGGGTCGAACGCAGCACCACCCCAATTAACCCCTCCACGCGTAGCTGGTATTGATAAGGTTCCTTTTAAATCTGGCGGTGTAAACAACCCCTCGTACCTTACAGACCTAAATGTTTTTAATATAGAATCGTGATCTTCTGGCGTAAAATGATTGAGGTCATCTTCGGTCATCGATTGCCTTACAAATGGTTTGGGCTTTGTGGGGAAGGGTTGCGTTCTGTACGCTACCTCGCCCGGTAAATGAGACTCAGGCACTTCACGTTCTTCTACAGGGAAAATAGGTTCGCCGGTATCACGGTTCAAGACAAATATGAATCCGTGCTTGGTCGCTTGTGCAACGGCATCTATGACTTTTCCACCTTGCTCAAGCGTTACAAGGTTTGGCGGACACGGTAAGTCATAATCCCAAATATCATGGTGTACAGTTTGAAAATGCCACTTGTACTGACCCGTAGCAGCATCTAATGCCAATACACTATTACCATATAGGTTAGCGCCTACTCTATCGGCACCATAATAATCAAAAGTGGGCGAACCTAATGCCAAAAATACCATGCCACGTTCATGGTCTATACTCATACCTGCCCAGCAATTGGCACCCCCTGCATATTTATAGGCATCTGGCGGCCATGTTTCATACCCAGGCTCATCTGGGTGGGGTATGGTATGAAACGTCCAAACCAGCTTGCCCGTTCTCACATTATAGGCACGAATATACCCTGGCGGTGCCCCATAAAAATCTGGTAACCTTGACCCAACAATTATAAGGTCTTTGTAGATACTCCCTGGCGTGGTCAAAGATACCGAAATCTTATTAGGGTCATCACGTACACCTACATTTAGGTTTACTTTTCCTTCTTCCCCAAACGTAGTTATCAATTTTCCTGTAGTAGCATCAATCGCCAAAATGTAATTACTGGCAGAATATAAAATTCGTTTATCCTCATCTTTTTCCCAATAGGTTACCCCTCTACTGGTAGCACTTGGCGCACCTTCTTCCAATGGATTGAACGACCATATTTTTTCGCCCGTTTTTGCATTTATAGCATACACGGTTTGTTTGGCAGAATTGGCATATAGCACCCCATCAACAATTATAGGGTTGTTCTGACTGGTTACAGGGTCGGCCCCATCGGGTAGATCTGTGGTTTGAAACGTCCATACATTTTGCAATTGGTGTACGTTCGAAGCATTTATTTCTGATAATGGCGAATAACTTGAACTAGCCGGATCACCTTGGTAGGTCATCCAGGTTCTACCCTTCGCTATTTTTTCTTCGGTATTGGCACACCCCACTAACCCCAATAAACTTATTAGTAATAATAGACCCGTATAGCCAGAACGCTGTTTCATAGTATTTAAAGATTAAATAATTTGGTATATAGCGTTAGGTATTTTTGGACTAACTATTGTTCGAAGAATTGTTTAGAAATGGCTGATGATAATATCGTTTTCCGTTTGCCTTATATAGTGCATTGGCAACAGCTGCAAAAGTGGGTGGAAAAGAAGGCTCTCCCAACCCTGTTGGATCTATATCACTTTTTACAAAATGAATATCAATTTCCTTTGGTGCTTCGCTCATTCTAATCATGCGATAGCTGTCGAAATTACTTTTTTGAGGCACACCATTCTCAAAGGTCTGCTCCCCATAAAGTGCATTTCCAATACCATCTACAATACCACCTTCACATAAATTGATAGCGGCATCGAGATTTATTACAATACCACAATCAACAGCACAGGTTACTTTTTCGATAACTGGGGTATCGTTTTCCCATTTTATTTCCATCACTTGGGCAGCGTATGAATTATGGCAAAAATAGGCAGAAACTCCTTTGCCAACTCCTTCCTTTTTGGTAGTCCAATTAGATTTTTCCTGTACCAATTTCAAAACTCCGGCATATCTTTCGGCGTCATAGTCATTTCGTTCGCCAACGGGATTTGTTCGTGCATTTTCCAAAAGCTCCAATCTAAAATCAATTGGGTCTTTACCTGCTGCCTCGGCAACCTCATCTAAAAATGACTGTTCTGCACTTGCCATAAAATTTGAACGTGGCGCCCTAAATGACCCAATGGTAATATTAGTATTGATATCCCAACTTTCAGCCAAATAATTAGCTACGGCACCTGCCGGAAATCTGTCTGCATACAACGGGCTCTCTGGTATGCCACCAGCATTTACATGAAATGCCGTTACATTATTATCTGTATCGAGCGCCGCCCTATACTTAACTTGATAGGCAGCCCTATAAATACCCCCTGTCATATCATCTTCACGAGTATAGACCAATTTAACAGGGTGCTCCATTTTTTGGGAAATAAGTGCCGCTTCAATTAACCAATGTGCATACGACCTGCGACCATAGCCGCCACCCATGCGCGTCATTTGAATATCTATATTTTCAACAGGTATACCTAATCGTTCCGAAATTGCATGCTCGGTAAGTTCTGGTTTTTGCAAAGGCCCTTTTAACTCTGCTTTGTTAGCCGTTACATTAGCGAAAAAGTTCATAGGCTCCATACAATTATGGACCAAAAAAGGTGCTGTATACGTGCGTTCTACTATTTTCGAAGCGTTTTTAAATGCCTTTTCAGGATTACCGTCTTTACGTACTTCATTTGCCTTTTTAGAAAGCATAGCCGCCATCA